>ENA-OPDO01000199-OPDO01000199.1-human-gut-metagenome-genome-assembly--contig:-NODE-199-length-15083-cov-2.482699_pt1 | contig 15083 bp, 11 predicted proteins | sample MGYA00241626_ERZ501515 | MGnify/ENA primary metagenome ERZ501515 (study PRJEB25962, sample SAMEA2042431) | human gut metagenome | biome: human gut; feature: human-associated habitat; material: faeces...
GGGTATGATGACAGTCAGCAAGGCGCCCTGTAAGGGCAAAAGCTTTGTAAATTGTCTAATTCTTTTGAAGCTTTTGCCCTTACAGGGCGACAAGTTTGCGCCCATAACAACCCAGGGCGCTGCCCTGGGCTAAGAGCTTCTGCCCTTTCAGGGCGTGTGGGACAGAACTTGCGAAACTTGAATAAAAATATGGAAGACAAGATAAAACTAACCATTCATGCAGCCGGAATCGGAGAAAGACTGCCGATTCCCCTTGCAGGACAAAGTGTGAAAGCAGGCTTTCCTTCACCTGCCCAAGACTATATGGAAGGAGAAATAGACCTCAACGAAGTACTAATACGTCATCGTGAGGCAACCTTTTATGTCCGCATATCAGGCGACAGCATGACAGGAGCCGGCATCCTTGACGGCGACCTTGCCATCGTCGACCGCCAGATAGAACCATCCAACGGCAACTTCGTCATAGCCTTCGTAGATGGCGAGTTTACCATCAAGCAATTCAAGATCGACGAAAGCGGAACCTTCGGCTGGCTCATACCCTGGAACAAGGCCTACACTCCCATCCGTGTCGACGAGACCAACCGCTTCATGATATGGGGCGTCGTCACCTATGTCATTCATCGCATAGCGGAATAACATAAAGAAATGACCACAATACAAAATCAGGCTCATTCCTTATGGAGCGAGCCTGATTTGTATAGATAGATTGTATTATTGCAATTATTTTGTTACTGCATCATACAATGCCTGATAGTCTGTGACAACATCATAAATGTAACCATTCTCGCTGATGGCAGCAAAATGCTTGCGGGCACACGCTATCTTGCTTCCCTCGATACCGCGTAGATGTGAACCCTGGAGATCATTACCCTTGGTTTCTGCCACAAAATAAACATGCTTCACGCTGCCTTCACGGAATGCCACAGCCCAGTCGGGATTGTATTTGCCCATAGGCGTATTGATATAGAAACCACGAGGCAGTTTGGTATAAACCACCACGTCATCTTGACGCTCCAGAGACTCGGCAAAATTCTTTTCTACACCCATGCTGTCGAGCACTACCAGGTCGTAGAGCGATTTCTTTGACTCAATGGCATTGATGCCCAACTTGCCTCGCAGAGCATCCACCGTAAAGATGTCGGTAGAGAACTCATCATTCAGCTTCTCGTATGTAATACTCTGGATAACAGCAAGAGCCTTGCAGTCGTTGATAATCAGACCGGTCTTGATGATAAATTCCTCCGGATTCATCTTGAACATGCTGAATGTTTCCGGCTTGATACCCTTCAGAATTTCCACGATGGTCTTTCTCGTCAACCCCGTAGCAGTTACCAGCTGACCTATCAGGTCGTATGTCACTTCCTTGCCCACAGCTTCCGTTACATGGATGGTTCGGACATCGCCCTGAGTCATGACCACACCCGCTTCAAGCGACTCCTTGTCTCTGATTTCATCCATCGAACCGCCTTCTACCACTATGCGGATTTCCGTAACCCTCAACTTTTCATCAAGTTCCTCGATGGCTTTCTTCACAAGACCAGAAGTTTCAAAGTTTACCTGATAGTAGGTGCGGCGGTTGATGCGCTTCCAGAGATTCTGGAACTCCTTCTTGGCAAAATTGTCCTTCTGCAACTTGGCAAGCTTAGGCTTTCTTCCATTCTCCGGTCTTACAGCCGCAGGATCAAAGACGGTATCAAGGGCTGCAATAATGCCCTCCCTCCAATCATTAGCCTTACCGAAGTCGAGCCTGTCATTGCGCTTATCCTCAAAATACTGAGCAGTCAAAGCACCGTTATCATCCACATAATCTTTGCGGATGAGGGCATTATAGACAACTCTTGCCTGATTGATATCAAACTTGCCATTGGTTCCATCTGCCATCGTATAAGACCTGCCCTCGAAAAGATGGGCGGTGATAACGATTGGTCGGTCGGCACAGGCTTCAGCCATTTCCGTCTGCAGTTTCTTTGCGAAATCATCATAGCTCTCGCTGGCTATCACGGTGAGGATATTGGTATCAAACACATGGTCGCCCAATACATCAGCATCCTGGCGTTCACCCTTCTGATTCACGCAAAGGCGCATTCCTCGTCCCACTTCCTGGCGTTTCTTGGTCTCATTATCCGAGTTCTTCAAGGTGCAGATCTGGAACACGTTAGGATTGTCCCAACCTTCCTTCAAGGCGGAGTGCGAGAAGATGAAGCGGACTGGCTCGCTGAGCGAAAGCAGGCGCTCCTTATCCTTCATGATCAGGTCGAAGGCACGCTCTTCGTTCTCGCCCTGCCTTTCCTTCGATTCCACCATCTTGCTTTTCTTATCCATGGAGAAGTATCCCTTGTGCACCTTGGATGCCGCATTGCGAGGGTCTGAAAGATAGCGCAGATAGGCTTCATCCGTAAACGATGGCAGCATTTCTGAAAGCACTCGGTTATATTCTTCCTCAAACATCTTGGCAAACTTACCCTTGCTATCCTCACCATCATAGAGTTTGTAGCTATCCACATGGTCGATGAAGAACAGACTGAGCACCTTGATATGCTGGCTGAACAGCTGGCGTTCACGCTCCAGATGGGTGCGGATGGTTTCACGAATCTGAATACGACGGATATAGTCTTCGTTCACACTGCCCACGGCATCGCCTTCATGCAGAGTCAAGCCGTTGAGGAAGCGGACGATTCCCTGCCTGCCATCTATGCGTTCTACGATGAAGTTGTTGTCATACTCGGCAAGTCCCCCACTCTGCTCCTTCAGGTTGAAGCGTTCATCCACGAGTCGGCTTACCTGTTTTGTTCCGGTCTGCGTCTTGATGTCGAAGCTGATGCGAGCCTGCGGATTTCCCTTGCCGATGACGATTTCCTCCAGATAGACGTAGCCGTTGGTGGCGGTACTGCCTATCTGCCTGATACCCTTCACCTCAATCTTCTTCACCAGTTGCTGGTTGTAGGCATCGATGGCATCCAGCTTATACACCATATTATATATATCACCCTTGCGGTGGGTGGCGCTATACAGAAGGGTAAAGAGCGGCTTGAACATGGCAATACCCTTACGGGTCTTGTTCTTCTTGTCCACACCCAATACCGACTGAGGTTCATCGATAATCATGATAGGATGGGTCTGTGCCAGCACGTCGATAGGACGGCGGGAGCCGAACTCATCACGTCGTTCGAAAATGATGCGGGCTGCCTTATCAGCTTTCTTCAACTTGCCTTTCTCCATCTTATCGGTTGACTTCTCCTCATCCATAGATGCGTTGAATGCCTGGGTATTGATAATCATCACGTGCATGCCGGCATCGCTGGCAAAGGCATCTATCTTACTGAGCTGCTTGGAGTTATACACGAAGTATTGCGTGCGCTTGCCGTATTCCTGGGCAAAATGCTCCTGCATGCTCTCAAAGCTCTTCAATACGCCTTCTCGGATGGCGATGCTTGGCACTACCACCACAAACTTGGTCCAGCCATAGCGGGCATTCAGTTCATACATGGTCTTGATGTAGGTATAGGTTTTACCCGTACCCGTCTCCATTTCGATGGTGAGGGCGGTACCTACGCCTTGCAGCTGCTGCAGGTGTTCTACAGGTTTCAGACCCTGTTCTGTCTGTATGGCTCTTACATTCTCGCAGACGGCTTCCGGTGCGAGGATGACGTTCTTGTTACCAAAGCCTTTTACCACAAAGAGGTTTTGATTTACTCCCTGGTCCACGATATGGTCGCTCTGTCCGTCGCTTTTGGGCTGACCGGTAAAGGCATTAGCCACCGCCAGCGCCGCTTCGGTTTGGAAGCGTTGATGTTTATATCTGAGTTTCATAGGCTTAAATCACTCTAATATTCTTCACTACTTCCTGGTCGCTCCAATCCAGCTTCTGCTTGAAGGTCTCGTAGATATTAATCTTGTCGGCATCTTGGGCAAAGCAGCTGTCACGGAAAATGACACGCAAAGGCATCTTTTCTGCCATGGCTTTTACTACGTCTTCTGATACGTTCTCGGCGAAGCAGGCCACCAGGTCGCCGTCGTTCACGGTATAGATGGTCTTGCCATCCACCACTTCCTGGGTCATAGGCAGAGAGAGCTGAACGCCCCAATCGAGCATACATCCAAAGAGCAAGTCGAGGTCGTTTCTGTCGGCCTTGATATTATTCAGGAACAGATCAAGATCATCCTGATTATAATCCTTTGGAGAAAGTTTTACATCCTCGTAATTGCCTTCTTCGAGACGGAAGACACGGAAGCCGGTATCGAGGTCGGCAGTGGTAAGAGGAGATTCCTCCTTGATTTTCTTGCCGGCACGGCGGATACGTTCCTTGGCGATTTCAGTTAAATAATGAGGTTTATTGATTTCGTCAAGGAATTTTATACTAGCCTCTGTATATGCGGTCTCGGAATTATCTACTACTTTTAGATTAGCATCTAAGTTTTCCGCCAACTGAACAAGTATAAATTTTCTTTTTCCATTGTCCTTTTGATTTAACTTAAATAGAGCATGAGCCGTTGATGCGCTTCCCGAAAAGAAATCCAAAACAATATCATTTGGCGCTAAAACAATAGAGCAAAGATTAAACAATAACTCTGTCGGTTTAGGATGGCTGAAAACTTTTGCAACACCGAATAATTCTTTTAGCTCTGTAGTTGCATCTTCATTCATTCCCATCTTATCCCACCATGATTCTGCTTTTCGTTTCTTATTTCCACGTTCTGACAAAAAGACTCTTTGGACTGGTCTAGACTTACCTGTTTTACCAAAAATAATACGTCCATCCTTTATTCTTTTTTCAACTTCCTTCTCATTAAAAACCCAGTATCTGCCATCTGAAGGGAAAAAAGTCTCACCTGTCAATGGATTAGTAATTCCGAAATACGGTCCTTTATGGTTTGCAGATAAATCCATCGTCTTCCAAGGTCCACGTTTATCATTATCAGGATTAGAATAAGCACTTGTATCATTATTCTCGAATCCGACTTCACAAACCTTGGTAATTTCTTTTGTATAAACCACAATATAATCATGGACAGGAGGAATTAGACCGACATTATTACCATTAGTTTTCTTTTTCCAGATTATTGTACCGCCAAAATTTGATGGACCAAAAATTTCATCAGCAACATTTCTTAAATTCTTAACCTCATTATCATCAATCGAGATAAAAATCACTCCATCCTCAGACAGCAGCGTTCTCGCCACCATCAATCTCGAATACATCATGGAGCACCAATCCGAATGAAAACGTCCATTCGAATCCATGTTCTTGATATATTTATTACCCAACTCATCTACTGCTCCCGAAGCCTCAGCATACTCATCAGCAGACATCGCAAAATCATCATGATAAACAAAGTCATTACCTGTATTGTAAGGCGGATCAATATAAATCATCTTTACCTTACCCAGATAAGACTTCTGGAGAAGTTTAAGCACTTCGAGGTTATCACCCTCAATATAAAGGTTTTGGGTATTATCCCAATCCACACTATCCTCCTTTACAGGACGTAATGTTTTCTTAGTAGGTTGCAAAACTTCGGCACGAGCTGCCTGCTTGCCAACCCAGTTGAACTCGTATGCCTCAGGAGCATCTTCCACTGCGTTGTCACCAAGAAGCTGGCGAAGTACATCAAAATTAATTACACGTTTTACCGCCCCCCCCGAATCAGGGTCGGCTACCTCCGTAAAGCACGAAGGCGCAATCTGATAAAGCGCATCCAGATTCAGCTGCGCTCCATCTGCCGACTGCAATTTCATTCTATTGGGTCTATCCATATTATCTATATTTTATAATTTATTCTTCATTATTTCCATGTTGTGACAAAAAGAAACGCTTTTGCTTTTCTATTTCGCATTGCAACTCCTCTTCTGTAGGCATAAAAGCCATATATTTAGCAGCGAATAGCTGCTCACTTTCATGCAATACAGAATACTTTGCTATAGTTTTATCGGTTTCAGCACAAAGCAAAACACCTATTGTAGGATTATCGTCTTCCCCCTTAACAAGGTCATCGTACATACGAACATACATATCCAATTGTCCTACATCCTGATGAGTCAGCGTGTGTGTCTTGAGTTCAAACAAAACAAAACGCTTAATACGGAAGTTATAGAAGACAAGGTCGATATAATAGTCACCAGTTTCGGTCTTTATATGCTTCTGACGGTCAACAAAAGCAAAGCCTCTTCCAAGCTCTAAAATAAACTGTTGTAGGTTGTCTATTAAAGCCTGTTCTAACTGTGATTCATCGAACTTCGTATCTTTCCTGAATCCCATAAATTCAGCAATCATTGGATTTTTTATGTATTCCAAAGGATCACTATCATTATAAGGAGCAACAGCTTCGGTCATTTTCATATCTGGATTTGCGCGTTGTGCAGCCAGACGACGCTCGAAATATTGGGACGAAATATTACGATCGAGAGTTGTCGTACTCCACATCTCTTCAGAGGCATTTTTTAGATACCACATTCGTGCTTCCGGATTTACCACAGACAACAGTCGCCTAATATGTGTCCAATTCAAATTGTGTACGAACTCGTACACTTTTGAATAATCAGGAAATAAAATGTAGAATTTGCGATAATGCTGAAGGTTGCGTTTACTATAGTTGTTTCCAAATATAGGTATCAACTTTGCTGCAAGTTCTGTAATCAAATGTGTACCATATTTAGCACGTTCATCACCATGCTGTTCCTCTTCTACTATTCGCCTGCCAATACCCCAATAAGTGGCTATAGCTGCTTGTCCCGCAGCAGCATAGGCTTGATGTCTCCCCTGCTCTATTATTTTGCGAATATCGTTTAGGACTTCACTATTATTCTTTAAATCAGCCATCATATTCTCCTTTTTTAAAAACATTCATTTCTTTTTCCCACTCAGCAACCTTCTTCTTCAACACTCGAGCCTCGTTGTTCAGCTCCAGCTGCCGATTAAACAGCTTTTCAGTCCGAACTCGCTTCTGCAAGGCTGCAATCTCTTTCCTGTCCTTTTGTATCAAGGACTCCAGCTCCACCATGCGCTTGGTTTCCTCGCTATTGCTCGTACCATAGCCGGAAATCACGCCTGCCATATTTTCATAGATGGCATCCATCGTAAGCCCCTGGATAGGCAAAGACAAATCTGCCTCACGGAGCCATTCCGAAGCGAAAGACTTCACTATCCTGAAGGTTCCTGCTGAGGCATCCAGCCATTCCTTATAGTTGAGCAGCAGCTTATACTGCCCCTCATATTCCAGAACAAACACCACGTGGCGAGGCATGTTCCTATCGATGAAGAGGAAGACATCATCCGGACAATCCTGCGACTTCAGCTGCGCAGAAAAGACCACAATCTCGTGAACCTCCTTGCCATCTGCCACATTGAGAGTGGAAGGAGCCAGCTTATAGAGCCACTTGATGGCCACCACATCATCTACGAAGTGCTGCTTCATCTTCGCATTCACTTCCAGATGCCGGTAGAAAGCGTTCTTGGGAACGGGCTTGCCTACAAACGTGGTTGGAGGATAATGTAAATCTATCATACTATCTGATAATTAAGAATGTTATTAACTCAAAGTCATCCAGCCCCTTGGCATCTCCCAGCAAGGCACTCGTCTCGCCCATGGAGAACAGGCTGTCGATATCTGACTCTTCCTTCACAGAAATGATGCTGTCAACCGCCTTCGCCAACATATCACTATAATGACTCATCTGTCGGCCGTCAGCCGTTTCCCGGTTGATGATGGCGCACAACTCCTTATCCGGCTGGCTCTTGCCTCGGCAAACGTGGCGCATCACATCGAGCAGTTTCTTAGGCTGCAGGTGGTCGCAGATGACGGAGCCATCTTCACCCAGATACACCATATAGAACGGATGCAGCAGGTTCTTCCTGTCGATATTGATATTCTTGTTTCTATTCTTCAGGATGAAGATAACACCCGGCTTGGCGTTCTCAGAACTAGCCACCACCGCATTCATGCCAAACGGCGAGTGCTCTACATTCGGATTTTCCTTGACGTATGCCAGCAGGTCGAGGCGGAATTCATTCAGACCCAAATCCATGATGTTGATGCCGGTATCCATATCCTCTATGTCTATCACTTCTTCCTGAAGCTTCTTGAGCTGGTTCTTGCGGTATTTCAGGTCGCCCTTCTCGTTCTGCGACAACAGGTTGTCGTCGCCTGTACTGGTGAGGACGGTGGCCTTCATACGGCTCTCCACACGGCCTTTCAGTTCGATATACTGGTCCAGTTCCATATCCGGCCAATAGTTAACCAGCTGGATGACATCGTTTCTGCTGCCGATACGGTCCACACGGCCGAAGCGCTGGATGATGCGCACTGGATTCCAATGGATATCATAGTTGATGAGGAAATCACAATCCTGCAGGTTCTGACCCTCGGAAATGCAGTCGGTGGCAATGAGCACATCAATCTCCTCGGTGGCATCCGGGAAGAGAGCAGCCCGGTCTTTCGATACGGGCGAGAAATAGGTCAGCACATTATTGAAACTCATCGGGAACTTCGGTATGGTGCATTTGCCATCCGTAGAACCCGTGATAAGCGCCACATTCAACCCACAATCCGCCTTGATGCGTGCTGCCAGCTGGTCGTACAGATAGTTGGCGGTATCAGCAAAGGCTGTAAAGATAATCACCTTCCTGTTGCCCGGATTGATGGGATGCTCAAACTTGTGTTTCAAATCTTCGATGAGCATCTGCAGCTTGGAGTCGTGCTCGGGAGAAATATCCTGGAGCATAATCTGAAGCAGGGCAAGATTCTCCTGGTCGCTGCGAAGATCACGTGACCAGCGAATCACATCAATATCCCGGAGGTTGATTTTGGAATTTCTGCCCACAAATGGGTCGTTATCGCTATCTGTGCTATCCAAATCATCCGTAAATTCGGTAACATCCACAGAACCGCTGCGCCCATTGCTTTCAATGGTATTCAGCGTTTCGTCTATATATTCCTGGATGCGCTGCAAGGTAAGACGGAAGGAGTTGACGCTGCTCTCCAGACGTTTGAGCAGGTTGGTGGCCATCAGCTTGCGGAGACCTTTCTCTCGTCCGTCGATAGAGATACCCGAGCCTTCCATATTGATTTCATAATCCTCCTTCACGCTATCAAAGATATAGAGTGACGGCGTATAGATGCTCAGATTCAGCCTGTTCAGCTGTTCAGCAATCTCACTGAAAGAGATGCTATCGCTCAAATCCGTCAACTTTGGGCGGCGGGATATAGGAGCCAATCTTTTAGGGAACTTACCGATATCCTTCGTATCGTAGTATTTCACGATGTGGCTTCGGCTTCGGGCAATGGTAACCGCATCCAGCAATTCAAAGAAATCGAAGTTCAGTTCTTCAAGCAGGCGTTGCGTGGTGCGCTCTTTGGGCTGCAACTTGGTCCATCGGTTATATGCCAACTGTGCAGAGCGGAACACATCATCTATGCTGCGGTCGATGTCAAGAACCTCGTTGATTTGCTCAGCATGACCTTCGTATGCCAGTTGCAACTGGTTCTTCAGGTCGTTGAAGCGGTTGTTGACGGGAGTAGCACTCAGCATCAGGACTTTTGTCTTGATTCCTGCTCTAATTACCTTGTTCATCAGTCGCTGATAGCGGTTTTCCTTCTTCTTACCATCATCTACGATATCCAGGTTGTCAGCCTCATCATCCTCGTCATCCACATTACCGCCATTGCGGAAATTGTGGCTTTCGTCTATGACTATCAGGTCGTAGTTACCCCAGTTGATTCGTTCTAGATCAATTCCGTTTGACATACCTCTATCTCGGCTTAAATCGCTGTGAAACAGAATATCATAGCGAAGGCGGTCGGCGGCAAGAGGGTTGTTTTTGTAATTAGTCTTGAAGGTGCTCCAGTTGTCATAGAGCTTCTTAGGACATAATACGAGAACCGACTTGTTGCGGTTTTCGTAATACTTGATGACGCTCAGTACCGTAAAGGTTTTACCCAGACCCACAGAATCGGCAAGGATACAACCATTGTATTTTTCGAGTTTATTGATGATAGCCAGGGCAGCATCTTTTTGGAAATTATAAAGTTTTTTCCAAATCACACTCTCCCGGAAGCCGGTCTTCTCGTTAGGAAGAACATCCTCGTTGATATCATCGAGAAACTCGCTGAAGATATTATATAGCGTAATGAAGTAGATAAACTCGGGTGAATTTTCCTGATAAACGGTTTCTATGTATTCCAGCACCTTGGCAGTTACATCTTCAAACTTATCGCCATTCTTCCACTGTTCATTGAATACGTTCAGATACTGCTCGGCGAAAGGTGAGGGCACAACCTGAACCATGGAATACAAGCTGTTTCCTCGCTCGCATCCCAACTCTGTGGTGGTAAACTCATTAAAAGGTGCATAGGCATAAGGGGCAGTGCCGTTTACGTAAATAAAGCCGCCCATCGACTCCTGTGACACATTTGATTTAAACTTCACCTTGCGTCTTATCCAGTTGGCGCACTCCTTGGCGATGGCTTTCTGCTCCAGTTTGTTACGGAGTTTGATTTCGAAGTCAGAGCCATAAAGATTGCGCTCACGGTTGAGTTTTGGAATGAAGAACTCACGCTTCTCCTTCTTCACCTTATCCTTGATGAAGGTAGGCGAAGTGAAGATAAAACGCAACTCATCAACGTTCTCCAGTTCTTCCTTCAATGCTTCGAAAGCATAGATGGAAAAAGAGGCTGCAGCTATTGACACACGAGATCCTTCAGATAATTTGGCCTTCAAATCATCTACTACCCGTTCTGACACGTTGTTTATAACCTTAATCAATTCCATAAGTTTCACCTAATAATCAGATAGTTACGCTACAAAAAGTGCATTTCCAATACACTTACTCCTTCAAAAGTACAACAATATTTCGAAACATGCAAGAAAATCAGGAAAAAAGTTTTGGAAAAAGTTACTGGCAAGGGGGAAATGTTTATAAGTGCGCGAAAAATATAAGAAAGATGAAATGGTATCCGATTATTCGAATTCTTTTGTATCTTCGCGACATAGAATCAAAAGAAAAGAATTATGAAGAAAGTATCAAATGACATGAGATGGTTCGTTGACCGAAATTCCGTTATACAATGTTAAATAACATATTTAAAATGCATATTCTTAAACAAAAAGTTGCCATTTTGGAATGAAATTAGTATTTTTGCAGCAACAGTTCCTGCCACGCCTCTTCTTGAAAGCGTACCACGGCAGGACTTCGTGTTTTATATTATACTGAAGTAATATGCAGTACACAAAACAAGCAATGGATTTTTATTGTCAACTTGACATTTTGAAAGAACGCGGGCTGACAATCGAAGATGAAGAAGATGCTATAAAATTTCTTCATTCTGTAAGCTATTTTCGTTTTGCGAACTACCTACAACCGATGGAACTGAATACAGAATCACATAGATTTGCACAAAATAGCAGTTTCACTTTTGCTACTAATTTATATGTCTTCGACCGTGAACTTCGTTCTTTGATTTTTACGGCAATCCAAGACATAGAAATAGCATTCCGTACTCGAATCATCCATTATTTTTCAATGGAACATGGTCCGTTTTGGTTCATGGATGCCAGCAAATTTAAGAATCAAAGTATTTTCAATTCTTGCCTTGACAATATAGCAACCGAGGTAAATCGTTCAAAAGAAGATTTTATTTCAGAATACTACAACAGCTACACGGCTCCCTCATTTCCACCAGCTTGGAAAACTTTGGAGGTTGTTTCCTTTGGTACACTATCCAAATTGTTTTGCAACTTCAAAGACAACTCTGTCAAGAAGAAGGTGGCAAAAGAGTTTCTACTTCCACAATATCTATATTTAGAGAATTGGATAAAATGTATTGCGGTGTTAAGAAATGCTTGCGCTCATCATGCTCGCATTTGGAACAGACGTTTTCCAACAATGCCTATAATGCCCAATTATTTACCTTCTCAATGGCTTATTACCGGCAATTTTCGTCCCAATAAATTGTATCCTCAACTGTGTTGCCTTGCATATTTGGAACAATCTATAGCTGCAAATGGAAGTTTTTCCAAACGCCTTTTGAAACTCATAGATAAAAGTGAGATTGTAAATACTCGTTCTATGGGATTTCCACAAGAGTGGAAAAACGAACCGTTGTGGATTATAAACGGATAGGATTGTCCGGTAACTTAATTAAGTGAAACGGAAGAGAAAGATAGATGAAACGATTCACAAAGAAGGGTACCCATCTGTTCTGCATCTCAACGATGAAATGCTTGTCATCGTCGGTAACACAATAGATATCAAAGATGCAGCCACGGAGATCATTAGTATCTCCAAGCTGTTCCTTATCCTTGAATGTTACGTCCTTGATTTGAAACTCACCTTCAAACAAGTCGTTCAAAAAATTAATCAGCAAGTCCTTGCTGAACTCTTGACCGAAGAGACGCTTGAAGCCCCAATCGGTAAAGGGGTTGATGTATCTACCCATAAATTATCAATTTAGATTCTGTAAATCTGCCGCAAAGATAAACTTTTTTATTGAAACTGCCAAGAAATTCTAGAATTTTCTTTCAAAAGAAAGAGAGATGTAGAGAGAAAGGGGAAGCTGCCCTCCCATCGCACCTTCCCAACTCTTCCTCCTCAAACTATCCTCTTATATTCCTCCTCCTTCTTCAGCTTATCATAAAGCTCGTGAGCTTTGGAATAATCTTTATCTGATTCTGCAAGCCACTCCGAAAAGTGGTGGTTGTGGTTCTTCTGGGTTTCCTGCTTGCGGAACGAGTCTACCACACACTTCTTTTCTACTTCGGGAAACATCAGGTTCATTCGGGAGGCGAAGGCTGATTTATCCTGATCACACTTCACTATATGGAAAGTATATTTCATCAGACACCACACTATGTACCAGTCCTGCTGCTTGGTGATGTTGCCCTTGAGCCAGAACTTCAGCATGTTTTCTAACTTGTAAGGATCTACCCACTTGGCAAAGAAAGAGTCGCTGTTACGCTCAAAATCATCAGCCCTGGCTATTTCTGCCTCCCACATTTTATGCTCACCCTGATACTTGAATAGCGTTTCAAAATCCTCGGGCGAAGCCTGCTCCCTGACTAGCGTACGGACGAGTTCTTCTTCCTCATCCTCCTCTCGCTCAAACCAGTCAGAACAAAGCGTATAATTGTTGTATTTATCCTCAACCTCATCCATCACTTTCTGTAAGCTGTCGTTGGTAATGGCTATTCTCCTGCTTTCCATGCGGTGCTTCTTTACCTTTACCTCATGTTTCAGATGGTCAGGTAGTGTGCCCTCGTCGAAAATTCGCTTGATATAATGGTAAATAATAACAGCCTCATGGTCGGTGCGGAAAAGGCGGGTTCTGTATAAGGCTAGGAAATCAGCACAAATAGCGGTAACTGTGGAGATGGTTTCAGCCAAAGCCATCTGCAAACCGGTAGAGACAAAGTTCCTGAAATGGGAATCAAAACGGGGAAAATCGTCTCCGGCAGGAACTTTAAGCTTCTCGCATTGCTCGAAAATAGCCTTGGCATAGGGAATCTGACCATACTCCTCTTCCTTATCGAGCAAATAGTCTGAATGCTTCCGGGCGATGGTCTGAATATCCTGGAGCACCTTCTCTAAAACATCAGTATAAATCCCCATGAATTCATCATCGTAGCTCTTGTAGATGGAAATGTAGACTTTCTTATGGAGCGTATGAATATATTTAAGAAAATCTGTCAACTGCTTGGCAAGGTTCTGGTAAATATGAAAATAACAGGTAAGACCTTTATGCTTTCCTGCATTCCATTTAAATACATCTTTAGCATGCTGAATCTCCTTATACAAATGTTCTGCCTCTCTCTTAAACTGACCCACATCAGTAGTTGTTACTGGAGTGTATTCTTGACTCCTGTTACTTCATCTTCCACAAAAAGATCTTCTTCTGATGAAATCTTCAGAAGAGAATTGTAGTTATTGTCAGTATTGGGTATTTCCTCTGTCTGCATATTCTTTTTCTAGGTTTGAATTGTTATGTTGTTTTAAATAAGCGGCGTGGGGTTCCCTGTAAGTACCGGTATTCGGGTACCTGCAAGAACCTTCGGTAAGGCACAAACAAGTACAGCCCACGCCGTAGAGGAGTGGACGCCTTGCTGTCACCGTCTTCTTACCGAATTTCTGAATTGCAGGTTCTGAATACCGTAGAAGTGTCAGATAATCAGCGTCAATATCTATATGTTATATTCTATTTTACTATCTGTTTCTTATTATTCTATTTTAAAGACTCGGGGGCACTTTTTAAAGTGACTTCGATTCTAATTAAACAAATGTCTTGGCTGACAACCAGCCTTGACGATAACTAACACCTGCACATTAAATGCAAAATTGCCCCAAAATTATAAAATAATTGCGAAAACATCTATATTTTATTGCAAATATTAACAGAAAATAGCAGAAAACTCAGTAAAAAGGGATTTTAAACCTCTAGACAACGAGATGGGGAAAAAGCTGATTATGTAAATAATGGTTACCATACTACGGGCTGAAGGTCCCAAAGTTCCTAGCCCAGGGCATCGACTTGGGTATAATAGCAACCAGCAAGGCGCCCTATAGGGGCAAAAGCTTTGTAAGCTGAAAAATGTAAATCTTCCTTACTCTTATATGCAGGAAATGAAAATCAGCAGTTTTTGAGTTTTAGAAGATAAGAAGCAAAAATTAGAGGGTTAGGAAGGAGTTTTACCCCCTCTACTAGGGGTGAAAAATGCCCCTCCTCAGACATAAATCTGTCTCAGACTTGACGTATTTTTGACAAATTCTAGGGGTAAATAAGGGGTAGAATGAGGTAAAGAGAGGAGAAAAAGCAATGCAAGAACTCATTTCCGGCACTAGAGAATGTAGATTATACTTATACATAAAAACATTAATAGCAACTTTAATATACTGGTATAAATGTGTAATTAACAACTAATTACGATGCGTTACCTTATTTACTTCAAGTCTTTAAAACAGAAATATTCTATCCGGTCATTAAGGTCAAGGTCATTAAGGTCATTAAGGTTTCGGGGAAAAAACATTTTCCTATAGTATATATATATATAAATAATATTTATATATACTATAGCTCAAAATGACCGATTCCCATTT
>ENA-OPDO01000201-OPDO01000201.1-human-gut-metagenome-genome-assembly--contig:-NODE-201-length-14814-cov-3.057389_pt1 | contig 14814 bp, 15 predicted proteins | sample MGYA00241626_ERZ501515 | MGnify/ENA primary metagenome ERZ501515 (study PRJEB25962, sample SAMEA2042431) | human gut metagenome | biome: human gut; feature: human-associated habitat; material: faeces...
ATCGTTCTTCTGATAATCTCATAATCTGTTCTTTTTATAGAATTCTTTTGGCAAAAATACGACTTTTTATAATATCTTCCAAGTATTTTTGCGTAAATCTATTATTTTAATGGTATTTTGGACGATTTTTTTCACTTAGTCTCATGAAAAAAATAGTTATTTTGCAAGCGGAACTTAACATGAACTTATTTAAATATAAACGAAATGAAATGTACTAAACTTATTTGGCTGGTAGTTTGGATACTGCCATTGTTTTATACGTACATATCCGAAGCGTAAGATGTGTTGTCTTAATACTCTATAATTCATAGTTTAAACAGTCATACTTCCACGTTTATTTGGCTTGAACATCTTGATTTGTGTGGTTGCTGCCATATGCCGGCAATCACACGAATCTAATTCTTTAAGGTCTGATGCCATCTATCGCAAGCTTTTCAACAATGATATGCAGTATCTGATAGAGTGTAGTGAGAAAATCGTGAGGGATACCCCCAAATCGTGATGGATAGCGTGATGGATATTGTAAACTATTTGTCAATCTATCACGCTAAGTAAAAGAGACAATAGCCTCATTATCAAATAGTTAAAGTTTTTAAAACGGAAAACGTGATGGATGTGAGGGATAAAACAGATTTTAAACTAAAAAAATGATGGTATTCTATTAGATACGCGAGTCCGTTAGGCGTTCTATTAGAAACGCAAGTCCGCTAGGCGTATCTCCCTAACGCCTAGCGGACTTGCAAACCAGTATTACGGACTTATACCACAGCACCTATTCTTTTATATTATCACCCCCACTGACATAAGAAAGAACCAAACGGCGAACCACGGCATGAATGTCTTCATTAGGGAACTTCTGGCGATATTCTGCCGTAAGGTCTTCACAGAAATACATCTTGCTATGAACCAAAGAAGAAGGAATATTTTGATGCATAAACACATCGTATGTTGCAACAGGCTTGCCATCCTTTGTGTCGACAGGCACAATATCCATCTTATACCAACCTGGTCCAGATGCGGTAGGGAACAATCTATAATTGTCCTTATACTCCACTTTACCAGCGATGTCCAGTATATATCCGTCAGCAGACTTATCGTCTTCAGGATTCACCGCATATAGCATATATAAAGCAGCAAGCGTCGAGTGTTTTTTTATGACAAACTGATATTTCTTGCTTCCTCCAAAAGGAGGGTTTGCCTTCAAATCCTGCTCTATATCCTCACGAATTTGTGGCGCATCCACCACAAACTCTACTTCGCCAGTATAATTGATGACAGATTTCGATGACTGTGGATTTGGCGGAATAACTTCACCATTGTCATTGCTGTTGTCACACGCACAAAAAGCCAAGACTACCAACAGTAGTAAGACTGATTTTTTTACAAAATACTTCATATCCTAATTTTGTTTATTAAACCTATTCTGATATTAAACGTAGAATATGCCTAAAACTTGCACTATTTTACGTTTTTAACATTCCATCTAAAACTTGCCAACACTCACAAGAAGCAATCATTTCCCCGCTTCCTACTGCCCCTTACGGTAGATGGCAACAAAACGTTTGGCGATATTGATGAGTTTCTGCCGGGCATTAGGATCACTTACATCATCAAAACTCCAGTTGGGAAATTCGCCACGCATCTTGGAGAAACGCTTGGAGATGACACTGGCATTGGTCAGGTCGGAAGGCATGTCCAGCTGCTCTGTAAGATACTTACAGAAAGATGCGCCATTATCAAATTTGCCTTCAAAATCGTTGATATCAGAGAGCGCCACCATAATCAGGGCATAGTCTTTCTTCAAAGGAATAGCCTTCTCGTCTATCATCTTCTGCAAGGCTCGCTTTACTCTTTCTCCCTGGCTCAAGTCGCCCCATTTCTTCTCATTATCTTCTTCCGTTTTTTCCAGCTCATCATTTTCCTGATGCTCATCGTCTGTCACTTCCAATTCCAATGTTCTCTTCTGTTCAGGCTCGAATCCGTGCAGATAATCTTCATCATTGTTCTGGCGCATCAGTTCATTAATCTGAGATGAAACGAAGAAACCATCCTCGCCATAATAACCGATATTGGCTGCCAGCCGCTCAACCACATCCCGGTTCTTCACGACAGCTCCGAGGCACCGCTGAGAAAACTCCTGAGTTACGTAGCCTCTCCATTGCCCCATAATCATTGAGCAAAATTGAAACACTTTCGACTCCAAAGGCATCATCTGAAGTATCACAGCTGCCATATACAGGATGACAAATACGATTCTCTGCCGCTCTTCCTGAGCTGTAGCATACTCATCCTCGTCAACATAGTTTTTCTCATATTGCCCTATTCCTTCCACAAAGGCTAGGCGGCTCTCGGTATCGGTATGCGAAAACATCATTTTGTCTACGATGCAGAACACCTCATAAAAAACATCCTCGCATGAACATCTGGACGTAGGAAACCACGTCTTATCATTGAAGATATCATGGGTGATGGCTCTGAAAAACTGATAAATCATGTGTTGCGAGAAAGATTTATCTACCATCTGTCTGGTCTTCATCTTAAATAACCTCATCGTCGTAACCCTTTAAATCATCAAGAATCATATCAAGAGAATTGATCAGAGCAAACCGAGAATCTCCATGACAATCGCAACAGACAGCATCTCCATTAACCAAAGCTACAATCTCAACATTGGAGATTTTCACCTTGGTTCGTTTCAGCGAACGGGAAGAGGTGCACGGACCTTTCCAATAATATACCTTGATGCCGTAATCTTCCTTGCTGCACAGGTTCACCATCAAGGCAATGTCTCTGTTTGCCTTGTCTAAGTGCAACTGCTTACCTTTATCTGTACCAAATTTTACCTCATACATACTGGCATTGAGACACTCCATTAATGACTGCTGCATCTGTAATTGCATGACAAAGGAATATGGCGCATCGCTGAGAGACTGATGGCGAGGAAAAGAAAACACCACAGCCCTTGGCCTGCAGCCAGCCTTGATTCTTTCAGCCACGGCATCAAAGAAATCACCAGGTGGCAACTTGGCAGAAATCACCATATTCCAGCCATATTGATTCGCCACCCTGTTGATATTATCACGCAGAAGAGCCACCACCTTGTCCTGTCCCCTTTTGCCGCCGAAGATTCTAGATTCTTCCACAAAAAGGAAACCTCTGTTGGGGCGATTATCAATGATTACCTTACAGAAAGGCTGGTTGTGAATTTCATTCTCCTTAAAGTTACTCCAATAAAATTCTTTTTTGTCTGCGCATACATCCAGCACAGCCACACCTTCGCGAAATCCCAATATTCGGTTGTCGTGAATAACGTCTTCCTCATTCTTCCGTGATTCCACCAAAGTCATTTTCTTGCTTTTCAGCAAACTGTCCATTACCTTCTCGAAACCAGTCTGACATTCCTGATATTTTTCAGGCGATGACATTTCGAGAAAATCCAAGGGTAGAGTACCCTCGATACTTGAAAGATTCCGGCTTTTGCAGAAATCATACTTGAAGACAACAAAAGAAGTCTTTTCTGTGCTGTTTTTAGTTCGTCCAGTCATTAGCTTCTGGTTTAAATTATACCATGAAAGTTATTATCCATAGCAACTACAAAAGTAACACTTTTTTCCTGAATAAACAAATAAATTCTAAATTATTTTTACCAAATTGTCTTTTTTTATAAAACCATCAAAACAAAATGTGAATGTGAATGTGAATTTGAAATGTAAATCAATGTATCGGGTTGTTCCATCCATTCCTTTAATTGGATATTGTGAATGAAATTCAGTCCTCGCGCGCGTACCTTATTATATATATAATATGAACCTATTATAATGGCTACTATTACTTAAACACGATTATACGCTTCTCCTTCAGGTAACATTGAAAAACATTTTAAATTCACATTCACATTCACATTTTTGCCTTTCCTCCTATCCACCAGCTAACCCACATAGCAAGTAACTGTGCGCCCGATGCCCCCAAAACTGCGTGGCGACGCGCCGCCAGCCACGTCCCGACGCAGATGGCGATACGTCGGGACGTAGCGCCGACTGCATCGGGACGCAGTTGGAAAGGCAAAACATGCTATATAATGTTAACGGATTTAACATTTAATTTAATGGCCATTAAATTAATGGCGGTTAAATTAGACGGAAGAGAATGGGATATGAGGGAGGAATGCTCGTGATTCGGGACAAGGATGCACGTGATTCGGGACAACTATTGTTTTTCAGAGAAAAATGTTGTATCTTTGCATTGTCGTTCAAAGATAGGCTGAATTAACCACTAAAAAACTGAGAGGCTACCGGGGAGTGCACACCGATGCCGATGAGTAACTTAAGGAAGCTGACCGATGAACCACAGAAAAGAAACTGATTGTTGAACCATTAAAAAAAGAAAGGAAAAAGAAAATGAAAAAGGAAGTTTGGAAAACTATCTTGCAGGTGATTATCGCTGTACTTACTGCCGTAGGCACCACGCTCGGCGTTACCAGCTGCATGTAAACTGATTTGTTTAACCATTAAAAAACGATTTGAATTATGGGTATTAAAGTAAAAGCAATTGAGCGCAACGTAGCGTTCGAAAAAGGTAAGCAAAAGTGGGCATTCGTGATGCAGGCTGAACTCTACAGCCAGCTCAACGCCACAAAGGTGATAGAAGAAGCCGCCGTTCGCAGCGGATTGCCTAAGGCGGTGATCAACGCCGGATGGTCGGCCATCGGCGAAGTGATTGCAACATGGGCCACCGAGGGCCACAGCGTGGCTGTGCCAGGACTGGGCAGCCTCCGATTCGGTCTTAACTCTACCGCCGTAGAGGATGTGAACAAGGTGAGCGCCAACCTCATCACCCGCCGATACATCATCTTCGTGCCTAACACCGACATCAAGAAGGAACTCGAAGAGACTTCCGTCAACATCACCTGCTACGATAGAAACGGCAAGGTGGTGAAGCAGGTTACCTCTACCGATACGCCTCCTACTACCCCATCCGACGGCGATAATCCATCCGGAGGCGATAATCCATCGGGCGGCGATTCTACTGGCGGAACCGGAAGCGAAACCGGCGGCGACGGACTTGAATAAAAGGTGCTGAGTCTGAAAAGTAAAACCCTCCCCAGGTCTTAAAAAGTCCTAGGGAGGGTAAACTTTGTCTGGCAATTTAGATAGAAGGCAATTTGCCAGACATCCCGAACACAACATGCTAACCCACACATAACCCCTTCGAAATCAGCATGTCGCTAACAATCCTTTGTGCCTCAAATAAATAATACTTTTTTTCAAACCAAATCAACAGCCTAGCCTCACGGCTAAAACGTATATAATGTTCTTATCTTATTTCAAAACATGATGGTAACATATTCTGCAGCGATATCAACCAGTTTCTTGCGGCGGGCTACACCTATTATATAATGAGCCTCCTTCGCCGAACAGTGGAAGTATTTCTTCACAGCTGTTACCAGTTCTTCCTTGCTTATCGAGCCTACACCCTTAGGATAAGCCTTGCGGATAGCCTTCTCGATGTCTGCCATCTTATATTCATGGTGGCGCTTGTGGAAGTACTGCGATACTATGATAGAGAGAACTATCACGAGCAGGATGATAATAAATACTACAGACTTGTTCATTTCCTCATCTCCTTTTAATTGATTATACAATATCAGGTTCGCTGAATCACCCTTCCGGGTGCTCCAAGTTTTCGGCATCACCGATAGCCGTTATCGGTAAATTCTCTGCAAATATAGCATTTTTTCTTGAAACAACAACATTTTTCGGCATTTTTTTCACTATTTCTGCAAAAAAACTTGCTAAATACAAAAAAAACACTTATTTTTGCAAGAAAATAATCCTTAAGACAGAAAGATAATGCAAGAAACTGTAAAGAAAGTATTGAATGGCGATTTTAATCGCAAGAAAGCATTGCTGTTTCTCATAACGGCTCTGCTTACCGTTATCGTCTGGAACCTGCCCATCGACAGCTTCGGCATCGACGGGCTCACCATTGTGCAGCAGCGCGTCATCGCCATCTTCGTAATGGCCGTGATGCTCTGGCTCACCGAGGCCATACCGGCATGGGCAACCAGCGTAGTGATCATCTTCGTGCTGCTGTTCTTCGTCAGCGACTCCGCCTTTAAGATCATGCAAGGCTCGGAGGCAGAGATGGGCAAGCTGCTCGACTATCAGGGTGTGATGGCGTGCTTCGCCGACCCTACCATCATCCTCTTTCTGGGCGGTTTCGTACTCGCCATAGCCGCTACCAAGAGCGGACTCGACGTGATGATGGCGAAGGCCCTGATTGCGCCATTCGGCAAGCGTTCTGAGAACGTGCTGCTGGGTTTCATGCTCATCACCGGCATCTTCTCGATGTTCATTTCAAATACAGCCACCGCCGCCATGATGCTCACCTTTCTCACACCGGTGTTCAAATCATTGCCGCCTTCGGGCAAGGGCCGCGTGGCGCTCACCATGTCCATACCTATCGGAGCCAACCTGGGCGGTATGGGAACCCCTATCGGAACCCCGCCTAACGCCTTCGCCTTCAAGGTATTGAACGACCCTGCAGGACTCAACCTGGGTCTCAGCTTCGGCGACTGGATGATGATCATGGCCCCTATGGTGCTCATCATGCTCCTCATGGCATGGGTCATCATCCGCAAGATGTTCCCGTTCTCTGCCAAGACCATCGAGCTCAACATCGAGGGCAACATGCAGCACAACTGGCGCACCACGGTAGTGGCCGTCACCTTCCTCGCAACCATCGTGCTCTGGGTATTCGGCAAGCAGCTGGGCATCAACGCCAACACCGTGGCCATGCTCCCTATCGCCATATTCGCCCTTACGGGAGTGGTTACAGCCAAGGACCTGAAGGAGATTGACTGGGCTGTCATCTGGATGGTGGCAGGCGGATTCGCCCTCGGATTGGCGATGAACGGCACCGGTCTTGCCGAGGCAGCCGTAAAGAGCATTCCGTTTGCTGAATTCAATCCGCTGGTCATCATGACCGTATCCGGACTGGTATGCTTCATCCTGAGTAACTTCATCTCCAACACCGCCACCGCCGCCCTACTCATCCCTATCCTCACGGTGGTATGCGCCGGCATGGGCGACAAGCTCAACACCATCGGCGGCACCTCTACCATCCTCATCGGAGTAGCGGTATCGGCCAGCTGCGCCATGTCGCTGCCTATCTCAACCCCTCCTAACGCCATCGCCTACTCTACCGGACTCATCCAGCAGACCGACATGGTGAAGGCAGGACTCACGGTGGGCATCCTGAGCATGATAGTGGGCTACGCCGTGCTCATCACCTTCTGCAAGATGGGCGTGCTCTAGAGGGGCATCATCTGCGAAAATACACATTATTATATATATAAAGGAATGAAAAAGATTGTTATAGGAATCGACGTAGGCATCTCTACGACCAAGATTGTGGGCATCGATGAAAGCGGCGTGGTGGTAAGCCCCATCCGCATCAAGGCCACCGACCCTATCACCTCGCTCTACGGAGCCTTCGGCAAGTATCTTCACGACAACAAGATTGCGCTGAGCGATGTAGAACAGGTAATGCTCACAGGCGTAGGTTCTGCCTATATCGACGAGCCCATCTACGGACTGCCTACCTCGAAGAGCGAGGAGTTCGTGGCCGACGGACTGGGCGCCCGATACGAGAGCAAGCTCGACCGCATGATCGTGGTGAGCATGGGAACCGGTACATCGCTCGTAAAATGCGATGACAACGAGATAAGGCACATCGGAGGCATCGGCATAGGCGGCGGAACCCTGGCAGGACTGAGCCGCATCATGCTCAAGACCGACGACATCAAGCAGATTATCAACCTCGCCAAGGACGGCGACGTGAGCAAGATAAACCTGCTGATAGGCGACATCAGCGCCAAGCCTCTGCCCGGACTCCCGATGAACGCCACCGCATCGCTCTTCAGCAACGCCAAGGCCAACGCTTCGCGCGAAGACATCGCCATGGGACTCATCTGGATGGTGCTGCAGTCGATAGGTTCGGCTACCATCCTCTCATCGCTCGAATCGGGCATCAAGGATTTCGTGCTCATCGGCAACCTCACCCTGCTGCCGCAATGCCGCGAGGTGTTCCCAGCCATGGAGAAACTCTACGGAGTGAGGTTCAGAATACCGAAATACTCGGAATTCTGCACCGCCATCGGAGCTGCGCTCGACTATAAGCGACAAGCAAAATAATCACCCCCGAATCGCCGCAATGCCCTATACACGGGCGTTGCGGCGATTTGCTTTCTCCATTCTGTCACAAAGCACAGACAACAAGCTGGAAACGCACACAAGCGCACAAAATGCGCAACACGCTGATAGATAACAACTTAAACGTTTCGGAAAACAGAAATTTGTCAAAGTTTTCCAAAACTTTTCCGTTTCCTCCTGATTATCAGCGACTTAATATTTTTTAACGATAAAAAAGTTGTCCAAAAGTAATTACTTTCAGAAATATTTTATATCTTTGCAATGTCAAAAGGAGGTACATATCTACCTCTTCAAGTCATAAGGACTTAATACTAAGTAATTTAAACATCAATCGTAAAAGTAATACTAAAATGATCCAGACAGTAGTAAAGCGTGACGGACGCATCGTTGGATTCAACGAACAGAAAATCATGGCAGCCATTCGCAAGGCCATGTTGCACACCGACAAGGGTGAAGATACCACTCTTATCGAGCAGATAACCGACCACATCTCTTATCGCGGCAAGAGCCAGATGAGCGTTGAGGCCATTCAGGACGCCATCGAGATGGAACTCATGAAGAGTGCCCGCAAAGATGTTGCCCAGAAGTATATCGCATACCGTAACCAGCGTAACATCGCCCGCAAGGCGAAGACACGCGACGTGTTCATGAGCATCGTCAATGCCAAGAACAACGACATCACCCGTGAAAACGCCAACATGAATGCCGACACACCAGCCGGCATGATGATGAAGTTCGCTTCAGAAACCACTAAACCATTCGTCGACGACTACCTCCTCTCTGAGGATGTACGCGACGCCGTCATGCACAACTATATACATATTCACGATAAGGACTATTACCCAACCAAGAGCCTCACCTGCGTGCAGCATCCGCTCGACGTGATTCTGAACCACGGATTCACAGCCGGTCACGGTTCAAGCCGTCCAAGCGCATCGTGCCCGCAGCCGTACTGGCTTGTATCTCTCTCGAGACCTGCCAGAACGAGATGCACGGCGGTCAGGCCATCCCAGCCTTCGACTTCTATCTGGCTCCATACGTACGCATGTCGTACCAGGAAGAGGTGAAGAACCTGGAGAAGCTGACAGGCGAAGACCTGAGCAACCTCTATGATGCGCCAATCGACGACTACATAGAGAAGCCGCTCGACGGACTGCAGGGCCGCGAACGCCTGGAGCAGCACGCCATCAACAAGACCGTGAACCGCGTGCATCAGGCGATGGAGGCATTCATCCACAACATGAACACCATCCACAGCCGCGGCGGTAACCAGGTAGTATTCTCAAGCATCAACTACGGTACCGATACCAGCGCCGAGGGCCGCTGCATCATGCGCGAAATTCTGCAGAGCACCTATCAGGGCGTAGGCAATGGCGAAACAGCCATCTTCCCTATCCAGATATGGAAGAAGAAGAGAGGCGTAAACTATCTGCCTGAGGACAGAAACTACGACCTCTACAAGCTGGCGTGCAAGGTAACAGCCCGCCGTTTCTTCCCTAACTTCCTGAATCTCGATGCCACATTCAACCAGAATGAGAAATGGCGCGCTGATGATCCGGAGCGCTACAAGTGGGAGATTGCAACCATGGGCTGCCGCACCCGCGTGTTCGAAGACCGCTGGGGCGAGAAGACCAGCATCGCCCGCGGTAACCTGAGCTTCTCTACCATCAACATCGTGAAGCTCGCCATCGAGTGCATGGGCATCGAAAACGAAAAGCAGCGCATCGACATGTTCTTTGCCAAGCTCGACAATATCCTCGACATCACAGCCAAGCAGCTCGACGAGCGCTTCCAGTTCCAGAAGACGGCGATGGCCAAGCAGTTCCCTCTGCTCATGAAGTATCTCTGGGTAGGCGCAGAAAACCTGAAGCCGGAAGAGACCATCGAGAGCGTCATCAACCACGGAACCCTGGGTATCGGCTTCATCGGATTGGCAGAATGCCTGGTTGCCCTCATCGGCAAGCACCACGGCGAGAGCGAGAAGGCACAGGAGCTGGGACTGAAGATTGTTACCTACATGCGCGACCGTGCCAACGAGTTCAGCGAGCAGTATCATCACAACTACTCTATCCTGGCTACTCCAGCCGAGGGATTGAGCGGTAAGTTCACTAAGAAGGACAGAAAGCAGTTTGGCGTCATCCCTGGCGTTACAGACCGCGACTATTATACCAACTCTAACCACGTGCCTGTATACTATAAGTGTACAGCCCTGAAGAAGGCACAGGTCGAGGCTCCATACCACGACCTGACCCGTGGCGGCCACATCTTCTATGTAGAGATTGACGGCGATGCTACCCACAACCCTTCTGTTATCGAGAGCGTGGTAGACATGATGGATAAGTACAACATGGGTTACGGCTCAGTAAACCACAACCGCAACCGCTGTCTCGACTGCGGCTACGAGAATGCTGACGCCCACCTCGAGGTTTGTCCTAAGTGCGGCAGCCACCACATAGACAAGCTGCAGCGCATCACCGGTTATCTGGTAGGTACTACCGACCGCTGGAACAGCGGCAAGCTTGCCGAGCTCCACGACCGAGTAACCCATATCGGAGGAGAAAAGTAAAAATGATTAGCGTTTTAAGCATCGTACATGATACGATGGTAGACGGTCCGGGCTTCCGCACATCCATTTATTGTGCGGGATGCCCCAACCATTGTCCGGGCTGCCATAATCCGCAGTCGTGGGACATCAGCCACGGCACGATGACCTCTACCGACGAGCTGATGAAGGAAATCATGAGCGACCCCTTCGCCAACGTCACCTTCTCGGGCGGCGACCCTATGTTTCAGGCAAAGGGCTTTGCCGAGCTGGCGCGCGCCATCAGGGAGCAGAGCAGCAAGAGCATCTGGTGCTTTACGGGCTATCTCTTCGAAAACCTCGTGAAGAATCCCGAGCAGCTGGAACTTCTCCGCCAAATCGATGTATTGGTAGACGGCCCCTTCGTACAGGCATTGCGCGATGAAGACCTCTTCTTCAGGGGCAGCAGCAACCAGCGCATCATCAACGTGCAGAAGTCGCTGAAAGAAGGAAGAGTGATAGAACTCAATCTTACAACAGAAAACCCGAATCCGGTATTGTAAATCTACATACCAGATTCGGGTTTCCCGTTTATTTTTTCATGCACGGATTTTCTTATCTTAAATATTTCCTATCCCTCTTAGCATCCTTCTCTTCGAGGTAGCTGATAGAACTCTGAATATAATCACGCTCCCACTCGCTCTCGTGCAATTTCTCATCGCCATAGAGCAGAAGGTCGAGATCCAGCGGAACATCTACCTTACGATAAGGACCACGGATTCTGCGTCCGCATCTCTGCTCCACACTCCGCAGCGCGGCAAGCACAGACTTCTTAGAGCAGATGGTCTCCCCCAACATCACCTGATTCAGAAACTTGTCTGAATTCTCCAGTCCGATAGGCTCAGTCCACATGCGCGGACCGAAAAGGCTGTTCTTGAACATACAACTCAGATGTTCATGCGCCTTCAACACATTCTCCTCCTGATTTCTGTTAGAGCCGATAGCTATAATTACTTTTGTACGAGTTTTCATTATTAAAATCATTATTTCTACAAAACAAGTCAGTTTCTCTCAGAAGAGACAGATAGCCCCTGCATTTGTATGTCATATTTTGTGCAAAGATATTAAAAATTTTGTAATAAACCGCGATTTATCCGTTTTTTTTTATATTTTTGCAGAATGAATCATCTAAAAGCAAACATTTTAGGGCTCGCTCTGCTCTGCTGCCTCCCGATGGGCGCACAGCTGAAGTGGAACCAGGCCTATCAGACATATATCAACCAGTATAAGGATCTTGCCATCGAGCAGATGCTCCGTTACCGCATTCCAGCCAGCATCACCCTAGCACAGGGACTGTTTGAGAGTGCGGCAGGAAGGAGCGACCTCGTACGCCAGGGCAACAACCACTTCGGCATAAAATGTCACAACTGGACGGGACCCACCCAGTACCACGACGATGATGCCCGGGGCGAATGCTTCCGCGTATACCAGGACGCAAGAGACAGCTACGAAGACCACAGCAAGTTTCTGGCGCGCCAGCCACGCTACGCACGCCTCTTCGAACTCTCGCAGCACGACTACAAGGGATGGGCTCGCGGACTGAAAGCCTGCGGCTACGCCACCAACCCGCAGTATGCCAGCAAGCTGATACAGATCATAGAGCTCTACAAGCTCAACCAGTATGACAAGGCCAAGCGCTACGACCGCTTCATGGCTACCCACAGCGGTACCGACCAGCCTGTAAACGCCGAAGGATTGCTGCACCCTATCCATATCTTCAACAAGAATTACTATCTCTATGCCCGCGAAGGCGACACCTTCAAGAGCATAGGCAAGGAGGTGGGCATCAGCTGGCGCAAACTGGCTCGCTACAACGAGCGCAACAAGCACGCCGTGCTGCACAAGGGCGACATCATCTATCTGAAGAAGAAACGCTCCAAGGCACCTAAGCAGTATAAGAAGCGCCCTCACGTGATACAGCCGGGCGAAAGCATGTACACCATCTCGCAGAAGTATGGCATCCGACTGGAGAAACTCTACAAGATGAACCATCTCGACCCTAACATCCCGGTAAGCGTAGGAACAAGGCTGAGGGTGAGATAAGGGATTAGTGATTCGGTCACTTGGTGATTCGGTGATTTCATGCCACCAGCCGAAAATGTGAATAAAATGTGAATGTGAATGTGAATTTTAAATGAAAATACAATGAAGAGAATGATATTATCCCTCGCCACCATGGCGATGCTGATGGCGCCCGGCACAATAAAGGCGCAAAACTTTGACGACTATTTCACAGACAAGACGCTGCGGGTAGACTATACCTTTGCCGGCAACCAGAAGCAGCAGATGATAGCCGTAGACGAACTCAACGTAATGCCACGCTGGTACGGCAAACGGCAGCGACTGGCCGAACTCCCGGTAGAGGGCAACGGACAGATAACCGTACGCGACCACCGCTCGGGCAAAATCATCTACCGCAACTCCTTCTCCACCCTCTTCCAGGAATGGCTCTCCTATCCAGAGGCAGAGAAGAACACGCAGAGTTTCGAGAACGTATTCCTCGTTCCGATGCCGAAAGATACCGTAGACATCACCCTCGACCTGCGCAACAACCGCCGCGAGATAACCACCACGCTCACCCACCAGGTAGCGCCGAAAGACATTCTGATTCATCAGAAAGGCAACAAGCCTACACCATACGTCACCCTGCAGCAGGCTGCCGACACCACCCGATGCATCCACATCGCATACGTGGCTGAAGGCTATACCGATGCAGAGATGCCTGTCTTCCTGAAAGATGCGCAGGAGGCTACAGAGGCCATCTTCGCCCACGAACCCTTCAAGAGCATGAGAGACCGCTTCAACATCGTAGCCGTAAAATCGCCATCCAAGCAGAGTGGACCTAGCATCCCAGCCCAGGGCATCTGGCACGAGACCGCCCTCAGCTCTCATTTCGACACCTTCTACAGCGACCGCTACCTTACCACCCTGCATCTCAAAGACCTGCACAACTGGCTGGCAGGTACCCCTTACGAGCACATCATCGTGCTGGTAAATTCGGATAAGTACGGCGGTGGCGGCATCCTCAATTCATACAATCTCACCACCTGCCACCAGAAATGGTTCAAGCCGGTAGTGGTGCATGAGTTTGGCCATTCCTTTGCCGGACTTGCCGATGAATACGCCTACGAGCAGGAGCAGATACCGATGTATCCTCACGATGTAGAGCCTTGGGAGAAGAACATCACTACCCTTGCCGATTTCCACGGAAAATGGGAGAACATGATAGACAAGAAGACCAAGATTCCTACTCCGCTCTCAAAGAAAGAGAAGGAGGCGGTGAGCAAGGTGGGTGTCTTCGAAGGTGCCGGATACAGCGTGAAGGGCGTTTACCGCGGTGTGCAGGACTGCCGTATGCGCATCAACGAAACGCCGGAGTTCTGCCCAGTATGCAAGAAGGCGCTGCAGGACATCATCGACTTCTACACGAAATAAAGAAATCATAAAAACATTATCTCTATGAAAGAGCAAAACCTAAACATCAGATACATGGTGGCTCAGCTCTCAGAGTTGAGCCAGCAGGAGCAGGAGCTCGTAAACAGGGCGAAGGCTGCCACCAGCAATGCGTATGCTAACTACAGCCACTTCTATGTGGGAGCAGCCCTGCTTCTGGGCGACGGCAGAATAGTGATTGGAGCCAACCAGGAGAACGCCGCCTTCCCATCGGGACTCTGTGCCGAGCGCAGCGCCATCTTCGGTGCCCAGAGCAACTATCCCGACCAGCCTATCCTGTCGCTCGCCATAGCAGCGAGAAACGGGAATGGTTTCCTCAAGTCGCCTATCTCGCCATGCGGAGCCTGCCGCCAGGTGATACTGGAGATGGAAGACCGCTACCAGCGCCCCGTACGCATCCTGCTCTATGGCGAGAACGGCATCTACTGCTTCGACAGCATCAAAGACCTTCTCCCCTTCAGCTTCGTAGATTCAAACATGAAGGAATAAGAAAGGTAAAGAACCAAAGTTCTAGAAGCAGCACGCCCTGAAAGGGCAGAAGCTCCTAGCCCAGGGAGGGCACTGAAA
>ENA-OPDO01000228-OPDO01000228.1-human-gut-metagenome-genome-assembly--contig:-NODE-228-length-13287-cov-2.040659_pt1 | contig 13287 bp, 10 predicted proteins | sample MGYA00241626_ERZ501515 | MGnify/ENA primary metagenome ERZ501515 (study PRJEB25962, sample SAMEA2042431) | human gut metagenome | biome: human gut; feature: human-associated habitat; material: faeces...
AAATTATTCATAATCTTCTCAAATACTAATTATTGTTATCAATTTATCTTCTTCCACCAAAGCTGCCGCCACCAGAATGACCGCCACCGAAGCTACCGCCACCTGAACGGCCACCACTGAAGCTACCACCTCCAAAGCTGCCGCCACTGTTACCAAAGCCCGAATTGCCGCGACTACCCCAAGAAGAATTGTTATTGTTGTAGTTGCCGTTATTCTGGCGCTGACCAAAGCTGCGATTAGAACCACTACGGCGCGAATAAGTATTGCGATTATTACCGGCAATGCCAGTAAACCGATGATTAGAACCATCGATACGGCCTGGGTTGTTATAACGCTTGTTGCCGGCAAATCCGCCATAGCTAACATAACCTATCATCGGACCTCCCCAATACCAAGGATAATAACCACCCCATCCATACCAAGGACCACCATACCAGCCTGCATAGCCATAATACCAGGGGTCGAACCAGGGATCAAACCAGGGATCGTACCATCCTGCATAATAGCCATAACGCCATGGATTGTGCCAGCGCCAGTAAGAACTGCGCCAGTAGTATGGTCCGCAGCCGTAATAACTATAGAACCAAGGATCGTAAAATCCGTCCCAACGGCTCAGGTCTCGGGTGCAGTCGAAATCATCACCCATGCCACGCATGTACTTCTCGGCAAAAGCCTCGTCATCGTAGATGGAATCGGGAGCCACACCCTTGCCCACTCTGAACGATATGATGTCGTTGCCCAAAGAGTCGGCTCCGATGTTCTGATAATGGCTCAACAGTTTACCGCCACGGTTGTATTCATCCACATTTCGGTCGCTTCCCGACCAGTAGAGGGCATATATGCTGTCTTGACGTGCACGCTGGGCAGCCAACAGCTTTGCCTTCTGCACACGTTCCTCGGCTGCCTTCTTGGCTTCTTGCTTCGGGTTGAAGTAGAGGTCATCATCTTGTGCCATCATTGTCAATGGCAGGGCAGCCATAAAGACTGAAAGGACTAACCATTTTTTCATATTCTTTTTCTCCTATTTATTATTGTTGTTCTTCTTATATCTGTTATCTATGTCTATAGATACAATGAATCAAGTGCAAAAATATTGCTTATTTACATGCAAAAATACAGAAAAACCCTAAATAATGGTAGGTTTTTCCCTATTTTTTATATTTTTGCAGTAAAATTTAAAACGAAATTCAATGAAATACTTAGTAGCGACATTCAAAATCGAGGTAGAAGCCGACCTGATGCAGGTGTGCAGAGACCTCTTGGCAGACAGCTCGGCTGAAGCGGGATTCGAGTCTTTCGAGGAAACGGAGCAAGGACTGGAGGCCTATGTGCAGAAAGATTTCTTCGACAAGGAGACCCTCGACAACAGTATTGCCGATTTTCCCATAGAGAGTGCCCACATCACTTATGAAGTGAAGGAGGCTGAGGACAAAGACTGGAACCTGGAATGGGAGGAACAGGGGTTTGAACCCATTTGCATCGACGACCAGATTCTCATCTACGACGCCAAACATCCCGACCTGCACCCTACTACCTCGCCCGACCATATAGAAATAGGTATAGAGGCGAAGCTTGCCTTTGGTACGGGCAATCATGAGACCACCCGTATGATCGTCTCTACCCTTCTTGGTATGAACTTAGCGAAGAAGCGCGTTCTCGACTGTGGTTGCGGTACGGGTATTCTCGGTATTGCCTGCGCCAAGATGGGTGCAAGCGAGATTGTGGGTTATGATATTGATGAATGGAGTGTGAACAATGCGCAGCATAATGCCCAACTGAACGACGTTGACAATATGGAGGTACTCTTCGGCAATGCTTCGGTCATCAACCACATCAGCGGAATGTTCGATCTGGTGATGGCAAACATCAACCGCAACATCTTGTTGGCTGACATGAAGTCGTTCAGAAGCGTGCTCAACGAAGGCGGCTATCTGATACTGAGCGGATTCTATAACGAAGACATCCCCGTGCTGATAGAGAAAGCAGAGGAACTGGGACTGAGAGAGGTAAGCAGAAGAGACGACGAAGGCTGGGCGTGCCTTATTCTGACCACTCCATAAACTTGCGCTCGTTGTTGTTGGCTCCGATGCACAACTGGCGCAAATCATAATAGCTGCCATTGTAGATATTGAAGTCGACATAACCCTTAATACCTGGCAACTTACCGGCATCGGTATGTTGCCAGAACTTCCATTTACCCTTGTATTGTACCTTGTCTACATAGTAGTGGGCTATCCAATAAGGATAGTCGTCGAAAACAGGAGCACCAAGGTACTGCTCCTTAAATTTATAATAGGTGTAAATGATGGGCTTGACATGATAACGGTCTTCCACGATGTGAAGCCAAGTCAGCACATCGCGCTGGAATTCCTCCACACTCTTATCGGCAGGCTTGTGTTCTATGTCGAGAACAGGAGGAAGGTCGCCTTCTGTAAGATGCACTTTATCGAGGAAGAAATAAGCCTGTTCGCGTGCCGACGACTTATTGCTCCAGAAGTGGTAAACGCCTCTGATAAAGCCATAATCGCGTGCCTGATTAAAGTTTTCTCTGAAATTCTCGTCAAGACGTGAGGAACCCTCAGTACTCTTGATAATGATAAAGCGCAGGGGACAACCTTTGATCATGGCGTCCTTGAGTTGTTCCCAGTCAATAGTGCCTTGATAATGCGAGATGTCGATGCCTCGTATTTCGTATCCGTCAGGATACTCGGCATCGCCATAAAGCGCACGCCAGCGGAACCCCGTAGGTCCCACAAAGAAATAATAGAATGCACCCACGTAGAGAAGCACAACAGCAATACCTCCTATCCACCATGCCCAGCGAGGGTATCGGCCAAAGAAGCCATGGCGGGTACGAGAAGTGCGACGGCGCCTGACGGGCTGTCGACTTGTTTTGCGTTTTTGTGGTTTACGTTGGGTTTGTACCATTTGGTTTTATGTGCTTTTATGAAGAAAAGCAAAGAGTGAAAAGCAAAGAACCGCATGGATTTAAAATAAAAGCATTTGAATTCTTCACTCTTCACTCTCCTTATTTTATAGGGTAACTTTATTTACCTTCCTGTTCCAGCTTCAGAGTCTTTGTGGTCTGATCACAAACCTCAGCAGGACCCCAGTACTGAATAGGACCAGGATAAACGTAAGAGGTTTCTCTTGCCCAAACATCACGCTTGGCAGCGAAAGCCTTGAATGGAGCACCATCAAGCTCGACGAGAGCCTTGCGGATAACTGGCTTCATCTCGCCATTACGCTTCTCCATGTTCATCATCATGGTGATTGGCACACCTCCTGCCTTCCATTCGTCGGTATTGGCTGTTGTGTTCTTTACGATAGCCATGTAACCAGTCTTGCCGTTGGCGATAAGCTGTGCAGCGCTGGTTCCAAGTGCGTAGCAGTAGTCTGCATCAAAGTTGGATGGAGCAGCACAACGACCTTCGTAACCGAAGAAGTGATGCTGAGCGGCAAACTTACCTACGTACTTGCCTTCCTTCTTCCATTCGTCCAACTTGGCAGCAACCATCTCAGAGAGCAACTTCTCTGTCTCGATGAGAGAAACCTGAACGTTTCCGTGTGGGTCGCGGTCGAGAGAGAGCTGACGGGCAACACCCTCAGGAAGAGTAGCGAATGTCTCGGCATTCTCCTTAGAGAGGTGAGCCAGAATGTACTCACGCTGAGCATCCTTGTCCAAATCCTTATAGTCAGCACCATGAGCAGCCAAGAGGTCGTTCAGTTCCTCAATAAGACGACCGATAGCAGGGATAAATTCTATCAATCCTTCAGGAATCAGCACAACACCGAAGTTGTTACCGTCAGCAGCACGGTCGGCTACTACCTGAGCGATATTCTCTACAATCTGATTCAATGTCATATCCTTGGCCTCTACCTCCTCAGAAACAAGGCAGATGTTAGGCTGTGTCTGAAGCGCACACTCCAAAGCAATGTGAGAAGCCGAACGACCCATCAACTTGACGAAGTGCCAGTATTTACGTGCAGAATTGCAATCGCGCTCAATGTTACCAATCAACTCAGAATAAGTCTTGCAGGCTGTATCGAAACCAAAAGAAGTCTCAATCTGATCGTTCTTCAAGTCACCGTCGATAGTCTTAGGACAACCGATTACCTGTACACCACACTTCTTGGCAGCATAGTACTCAGCCAATACGCAGGCATTGGTATTAGAGTCGTCACCGCCGATGATAACAATAGCCTGGATGTCCAACTCGCGGATAATCTCCAAACCCTTGTCAAACTGGTCGGTCTTCTCCAACTTGGTACGGCCAGAACCAATCATATCGAAACCACCAGTATTGCGGTAGTCGTTGATGAAGTCGGCTGTAATCTCCATATAGTTATGGTCAACCAAGCCACCAGGACCCATGAGGAAACCATAAAGGCGGTTGGCTGGGTTCAACTTCTTCAATGCATCAAAAAGACCGCAAATGACATTGTGACCGCCAGGAGCCTGACCGCCACTGAGGATAACACCCACGTTCATCTTGGTGTCGTGAGCCTCGTCACCAGGTACGAACTCTACGAGAGGCATACCATAAGTGTTAGGGAAGAGCTTCTTGATTTCTTCCTGATTGTCTACACTCTGAGTAGGAGCACCTTCTTTCACTTTTACGTTGCCCTGTAATCCTTTAGGGAGTTTAGGAAGGTAGGCTGCTCGTGCTAATTGCAATTCACTTTTTTCCATGTCTTTTAGAATTTATAATTTTTTATTTACTGAAACTTCAAAACATCTGCAAAAGTAATTTATTTTTTCCACATAAAGAAACAAATAAAGCTAAAAATGAGTTAAAGAGAACTTTTTTTTCATTCTTGTGCACGAATTACGAATAAAATTACTATCTTTGAGCATTGAAATCATATTGTCATTCATTTAAAGATAAAAACTATGGCTAATAAAAGAGATTTAAAACGTACAATCAATTACATCACCAGCGATATGTTCGCCGAGTGTGTAGCAGCTTCATTGTATAGCAGCAAACCAGCAGACGAAGACGTTGACGGCATTCTGACTGCTATTGTCATGATTCGCACAGACTTTATCTGCCGCGTGTCACATCCAGAGCCAGGCATGGAGCAGAAAAAGTACTATAAGAAGCTCATTGAAGACTTCAACAAGCAGGCCTGCGAGATTATTGACCAAATCAACAATCTGGATTAATTATTGGAAGGAATTCTGATTCTTACATTATTATATATAAGATAAGTTTTCTAACCAAAACTTCGAAACACACTGTAATGATTCAACAACTATCCAAATGGATACTCTATAAGCGCTTGGGATGGACCAAGGAGATTACCATAGCCCATCCCGAGAAGTATATTATCTGTCTTGCTCCACATACCAGCAACTGGGACCTCCTCATCGGACAACTCTACGCTCATGCCGAAGGAATCAAGAGCAACTTCCTGATGAAGAAGGAATGGTTCTTCTGGCCATTGGGACCCATCTTCCGCAAGATGGGAGGAATACCGGTATGGCGAAGCAAGCACACCAGCATGACCGACAACCTGGCTGAGGAAGCCCGCAAGCGAGACCACTTCTGTCTCTGCATCACACCCGAGGGAACCCGTTCGCTCAACCCTGACTGGAAGAAGGGATTCTACTTCATTGCCCTCAAGGCAGGAATTCCTATCCTGCTCTATGGCGCAGACTATCAGAAACGGCTCATTACGTGCACCAAGCAGATTATACCATCTGGCGACCTGGATGCCGACATGCGTGAAATCAAGTTGTACTTCAAAGACTTCAAGGGAAAGAAGCCCGAGAAGTTTACGATAGGCAACATATAAAAACTCTGATGAAAGAAAAACTCTACATGATACGACTGTTGACTTGCAGTTTAGCTGCATGCTCATTCCTTTCCTTGCCCGTCGCAGCTCAGTCTGTGACGGGCAAGGTATACCTTGACGGCAACACAAGAGCATGGGAAGATATCAACTACGAGGGAGACCCATGGGTCTTCAACATGTCTCGCCCCTACTTTGTAACGCGTGGACTGCAGAACAGACACCTCTCGGTATGGGCATCGCACGGAAGATATTATGATGGAGACCAGAGAAGATGGAAATGGCAACGCCCCAACCTCTTCGGCACTACCGAGGACCTCTTCACGCAAACCATCGTGGTGCCCTACCTCATACCCATGCTGCAGAATGCCGGAGCCATAGTCTTCACTCCACGTGAACGTGACTGGCAGAAGCATGAAGTGATCGTCGACAACGATGATGCCTTCAAACGCCCGTATTATGTTGAGACCGTCAACGGTAAAAAATGGAAAGACTGTGATTCCATAGGTTTCGCTGCCAAAAGAAGATATTATGAAGACAATCAGAATCCCTTTACCGACGGAACTGTAAGGAAGGCAAAAGCCACCAAGAAGAAGAACCATAGCGAGATAAGCTATCAGCCCGACCTGCCCGAAGCAGGCAAGTATGCTGTCTACGTAAGCTACCAAAGTCTGCCCAAGAGTGTGACCGATGCAAAATACATCGTCTACCACAAGGGAGAAGCAACCGAGTTTTCCGTCAACCAGCGCATGGGCGGAGGAACATGGGTCTACTTGGGCACATTCGACTTTGACAAGGGCTGCAATACACTCAACCGTGTGGTTGTAACCAATCAAGCTTCCAAAAGAGGAGTGGTGACCAGTGATGCCGTACGTTTTGGTGGCGGCATGGGCAACATCCTGAGGGGCAACAACTCGAGCGGTATGCCCCGCTGCCTCGAAGGAGCACGATACTATGCACAGTGGGCAGGTGCTCCCTATCATGTATACGGAGGAAGAAAAGGAGCCAATGACTACGCCGACGACATCAACACACGCTCGCTGATGACCAACTGGTTGGGAGGCGGAAGTCCCTATATGCCTGCGCTTCAGGGCAAGAAGGTTCCTATAGAACTCTCACTTGCCGTACACAGCGACGCAGGTTACAACAAGGACGGAAAGACAACCTGGGGCTCCCTGGCCATCTGCACCACCAACTTCAACGACGGCATGCTGAACAGCGGCATCTCGCGCATGACATCCAAGGACTTAGCCAAGGCTTTGCTCAAGAATCTGGTCAGCGACCTTAGACAGCAGTATGGCGAATTCTCAGAGCGTTATCTCTGGGACCGCAACTACTCCGAGACCCGTTTGCCCGAAGTTCCTGCCGCCATCATCGAGACCCTGTCGCACCAGAGTTTCCCCGACATGAAGATTGGTCAGGACCCGATGGGCAAATTCACCATAGCACGCTCGCTCTATAAGACCATCTTGAGATATGTATGCACCAACCACGGTCTGCCCTATGTAGTTCAACCCCTTGCACCCAACAATTTCTCGGTAGAGATTGATGCCCAAGGAACAGCCCACCTGTCATGGAGTCCACAGACCGACCGCAGCGAGCCCACTGCCCAGCCTACATCGTATATTCTGTATACAGCTATAGGTAAAGGAGGCTTTGACAACGGACAGATCATTAAGGGAGCCTCTTGCAGCATGAACTTGAAGCCGGGCGAACTCTATACTTTCAAGGTGGCGGCTCTCAACAGCGGTGGGGAGAGTTTCCCGACCGAGAAACTTTGTGCGCGATACGAGCCAGCAGCCACCAAGACTGTCTTGATCGTCAACAACTTCCATCGACTGGCAGCGCCTCAGGTGATCGACAACGACTCCCTGCAAGGATTCGACATGGAACAAGACCCTGGCGTAAGCTATGGATTGACGGCAGGATGGAGTGGCAAGCAACTTGTCTTCGACCGACAGAGGATGGGCAACGAGAGCAGTTCCGGCTTGGGCTATTCTGGCAACGAACTGGCAGGAAACTTCATTGCCGGCAACGATTTCAGTTATGTGGAAGAACATGCCCGCAGTATAGCTGCCAGTCAAAAATACAATGTGGCAAGCTGTTCGAGTGAATGTGTCGCAGCAGGAAAGGTGAAGATGAATGCCTACCCTGTAGTCGACCTCATCAATGGTTTGGAACGCTACGACGGTTACACACCCACCTATTACAAATCGTTCACCCCTACCCTGCAGCAACGGCTCAAGGCCTATACGCAGGGAGGCGGAGCCTTGCTGGTAAGCGGTTCCTATATAGGCAGCGACATGACCACACCCGGTGAGAGGAACTTCCTGAGCGATGTGCTGAAAGTAAGTTATCCAACCAATGACAGCATCATACAGACTACCGACAGCGTATCGGGCTTAGGTCTACGTTTCGCTTATTACAACACGCTCAATGACAGGCATTATGCTGCCACACATCCCGATGTACTCTTGCCGACAACGACAGTTGGTACCGCTCCCTTCAGCGCCATGGTTTACACATCAGGCAGTAGTGCTGCAGTAGCATACAGGGGAAATGACTATCGCTCATTCACCATGGGGTTCCCCCTCGAATGTATCAACGAGGAAAAGACTCGCACAAGCATCCTCTTGGGAATACTCCGTTTTCTGACAGAGTAGGAACAGAGGCGCTAAGTTTGCGCTTGTGTAAGCTAAAGATAAAAGTTCAATAAAGATAAAAACAACAACATAAAAACAGAAAGACTATGTACAAAATTCAAGCAAACCAGTCAGGCACACGCTCTATAGAAGTGAGCGACCTGCACCTTGAGACCATCGACAAATACCAGTTGCTCCGCAACCTCGTAGACAGCAACGGCATCATCGACGAGGGAGTATTGGAGAAACTCAAGCTCAACGTACGTGCCCTGCTCGAAGCGGACAACTGCCAGGACAAGGCATTGCTCGACTTGTGTCTCGACGTCATCTACAACAGTAACATGAAGGCACTCGGCCTTCACAACCTCGTCCTGCTCTATGTGGACTGGCTCGACAAACGTGCCGCCAACGAGGCAGAAGACACAAACGCAATAACAGACTAAAACGTAAGAATGGAATACAGACTGACAGATTTTCTGCCTACCACTAAGAAGGAATGCGAACTGCGAGGATGGGATCAGCTCGATGTCATCCTCTTCTCGGGTGATGCCTACGTGGATCATCCATCCTTCGGTCCTGCCGTCATAGCACGCACGCTCGAAGCTCATGGATACAAAGTAGCCATCGTACCTCAACCCGACTGGCATGGTGACTTTAGAGATTTCAAGAAACTGGGACGTCCCCGTCTCTTCTTTGGAGTTTCGCCAGGCGCAATGGACTCGATGGTAAACCGCTACACAGCCAATCGGCGTATGCGCAGCGAGGATGCTTTCAGTCCAGACTCACGTCACGACATGCGCCCCGACTATCCTTCTATCGTCTACACACAGATTCTCAAGAAACTCTATCCCGATGTTCCTGTATCATTGGGCGGCATTGAAGCCAGCATGCGCCGCATCAGTCATTATGACTACTGGCAGGATAAGCTGAAGAAATGTATTCTTTGTGATTCGGGTGCCGACATCATCCTCTATGGTATGGGTGAGAAGTCTATCATCGCCTTGGCCGAAGCACTCGACAGCGGTCGCACAATCAAGGAGATAAGAGACATTCCGCAGACAGTCTTTCTCTGTCGCGAGGACGAGATCCCCGGCGGTATCAAGGAAGATGACATCATGCTGCACAGCCATGAGGAATGCCTGCAGAACAAGAAAGGACAAGCAGAGAATGTACGTCATCTGGAAGAAGAATCGAACAAGGTTCATGCCCAGCGCATGATCCAGCCCGTGGATGGCAAGGTGGTGGTGGTCAATCCTCCATTCCCTACCATGACAACGGAGGAACTCGACGCCTCCTTCGACCTTCCCTATACCCGATTGCCTCACCCTAAATACAAAGGTAAGACCATACCTGCCTACGAGATGATCAAGTTCTCGGTCAATCTTCACCGTGGCTGTTTCGGTGGCTGTTCCTTCTGCACCATCTCTGCACATCAGGGCAAGTTTGTAGTTTGCCGCAGCAAGGAAAGCATCCTCAAGGAGGTGAAAAAGATTATCCAGATGCCCGACTTCAAGGGTTATCTGAGCGACCTTGGCGGACCATCAGCCAACATGTATGGAATGCATGGCAATAACCTCAAGGCATGTGAGAAGTGCAAACGACCTTCCTGTGTGAATCCACAGATTTGTCCCAACCTCAACACCGACCACAGCAAACTGCTCGACATCTATCATGCCGTGGATGCTCTGCCCGGCATCAAGAAGAGTTTTATCGGCAGTGGTGTGCGCTACGACCTGTTGTTGCACAAGAGCAAGGACGAGAAGATCAATGCCGCAGCCCGTCAGTACACTCGCGAACTCATTACCAAGCATGTGAGTGGTCGACTCAAAGTGGCACCAGAGCACACCAGCCCTGAAGTACTGAAGTTCATGCGCAAGCCGTCATTCGACCTGTTCTATGAGTTCAAGCGCATCTTCGATCGCATCAATAAGGAGGAAGGACTCAACCAGCAGATCATCCCTTACTTCATCAGTTCGCATCCTGGCTGTCATGAGGAGGATATGGCTGAGTTGGCTGTCATCACCAAAGGACTCGATTTCCATCTGGAGCAGGTGCAGGACTTCACTCCTACACCCATGACCATCTCTACCGAGACTTGGTATACTGGCTATGATCCCTACACGCTCGAACCGGTGTTCAGCGCTAAGACTCCAAAGGAAAAACTTGCCCAGCGCATGTTCTTCTTCTGGTACAAGCCTGAGGAGCGTCGAGCTATTGAGTCAGAATTGAAGCGCATTGGCCGTTCCGACCTGATAGCCAAGCTCTACGACAAACCATTGAGAGGTGGAAAAGGCAGAATGTCTCAAGCTCATTACGACGACAAGGCCATTGGCTCTACTTACGACAATCCAGGAGTAGGACGTGGAGCCAAAGGCAAGCGTGGCAGCAACCGACAGGAGAATCAGCGTGGAGCCTACAGACAAGACTCACAACGAGGCGGCTATCGTCAGAATGTACAGAGAGGAAAAAACGAATATGCTCCAAAGGGTTATGGCAACGTGGGTTGTTACGACGAAGAGAAATATCTCAATGATGGCAAACCGCTGAACGGAAAGTCTGCCAACATCCGTGATGTTGTGGCGGCTGCCAGGGCCGAATTGCACGAAGCCAAAGCCAAGGGTGCCGGCTTCTTCAAAAACAAAAAGAAGAAAAGCTTCAATCCCAACTTCGACAGCAACAACCGAAACAAAAGAGGAAAGAAATAAAGGAGTTAAAGGAGTTTCATAAAGGATAAAGGAGTTAAGGAGTTAAAGGAGTTAAGACAAATGTCTCATTGCTTATGCTGTTGGACATTTGTACTTCAACTAAACAATAAACTAAGTAATAAAGCTATTGTCTTAACTCCTTTAACTCCCTTAACTCCTTATTAATTAATATACACCCGTGCGCAAGTATTCCAATAATTACAAATGATATTTGTTGGAATACTTGCGCTTGGCTTTTACTGGTGCACCATGAAAACCACCACCAATACTTCCGCCACTAAAGCCTCGGCTGCCGCCAGCCACACCACAATAGTCAGCCCACCGCGCACGGATACGGTCTACATAGTCGGCAGTTTCCGAACCACGCATATATCCATATTTCACTACTGGGTCGCTGTAATAAGCAGGCTGAGACAATCGCAATACAAACTCGCGTACATCACCCCAGTTGTATGCATTCCTGCCATGTTTACGTGCCAAAGACATGGCATCACGCACATGATGGAATCCACCATTATAGGCAGCCAAGGCGAAAAGTATACGCTGCGATGGGTCTCCGACATCAGCGAAATGCCCCTGCAGTTCAGCCATGTATCTTGCAGCAGCAGCCACATTAGCCTCAGGTTCATGCACCTGACTCATGGGCAAACCTAAGTGAGCGGCTGTAGAAGGCATAATCTGCATCAGTCCGCAGGCGCCAGCCCACGACTTTGCATTCGGGTCGAAGCAACTCTCCTGATAACACTGGGCAGCCATCAGTCGCCAGTCCATACGGGCAGCTCCGGCATACATCTGGAATAATCTGTCGTATTTAGATATCACACCTTTAGAACGATTGAGGAAAGGAGAGTAAACATGACGGCTGATGCTGCGTGAAGAAAGCAAGAAACTCTCCTCCTGTTTCACCTCTGCTATCATCTTAGGCTTGAACCAACTGTTGAGGGTATCGGCAAGACTCTTGTTGCCAGCAGCTACCGACCATTGTTCATCATCCGTTTTCACACCACAGAAGAGCAATCCGCCCTGCGCCTTCACACGAGCCAAAGGTACGGCTATCAGGTCGCCTTCGCCTTTCTGCAACTTACTCACCATTTCAGCCGTGTCCTTACATTCCTCCACACGTAACGACACACCAATCTGTTGCGCGAACTTCTCGCACAACAGATATTGCAATCCCATTCCATGCCCATGATAATCATAATAGGTGGTAGGTCCATTCACGGTCAGCATGATGAGTTCACCACCCGACACGATATCATCGAGCGACAAACCCTTGCCTTGAGACTGAGGAGCAGGCTCATCAGAAACCTCTACTTCCCCCACGGGCGTACCCCATGGAGTAAGCTCTGGTTGTTCCTTTTTTGAGGAGCATCCCAAGAGCATAAAACCTGCAACAAATACAAATAAATATTCTTTCTTCATGTTTAATGCTACAAAAGTACAAATATTCTTGCATATTCGGGCAAAAATCTGTACTTTTGCATTGATTTTTAATAAAAATGAAGAAATATGTTACGAATAGCAGTGCAGTCAAAGGGTCGTCTCTTCGATGACACCATGAATCTTCTCTCGGAAGCAGACATTAAAGTAAGTGCCTCGAAGCGTACACTCTTGGTACAGTCAACCAATTTCCCTATCGAGGTGCTCTACCTTCGCGATGATGATATCCCTCAGAGCGTGGCATCAGGAGTAGCCGATATCGGTATCGTTGGCGAGAACGAATTTGTAGAACGTGGCGAGAACGCTCAGATTATCGACCGTCTGGGGTTCAGCAAGTGTCGCCTGAGCCTTGCCATTCCTAAGAAGATCGACTATACCGGTCTGAAATGGTTCAACGGCAAGAAGATAGCCACCTCCTACCCCAATATCCTTAGCAACTTCATGAAGAAGAACGGCATCAACGCCGACATTCATGTCATCACAGGTTCTGTAGAAATCAGCCCCGGTATCGGTTTGGCAGATGGTATCTTCGATATTGTCAGCTCAGGCTCTACCCTTATCAGCAACAATCTGGCTGAGGTAGAGGTCGTGATGAAGAGCGAGGCTCTCCTCATCGGCAACTGGAACATGGACGAGCAGAAACATCAGATTCTCAACGAGATGCTGTTCCGCTTTGAGGCAGTACGTTCAGCCCAGGACAAGAA
>ENA-OPDO01000267-OPDO01000267.1-human-gut-metagenome-genome-assembly--contig:-NODE-267-length-12017-cov-12.390654_pt1 | contig 12017 bp, 13 predicted proteins | sample MGYA00241626_ERZ501515 | MGnify/ENA primary metagenome ERZ501515 (study PRJEB25962, sample SAMEA2042431) | human gut metagenome | biome: human gut; feature: human-associated habitat; material: faeces...
ATGATTGTAGTCATATGACGAAATTGTATAATCGATTAAAGGTGTCATCATTTTTTTACAATAATAAAAAGACTAAGTTATGTCATTCTTTCACGTATGGATATGTATTTTAGGCACAATATATGTCATTGATAAATTAATCGATACAATGTTAAATATCGTAATCTACAGTGATAACAAAAATGAAAACACAGATTTACCTGAACATGCTAAATCAATGTATAGTTAATCTTGTTTATTTTTATCCCGTTTTCATTCCTGTCGATATTATAATCTTCTTTGCTTTAATATGTATCGTGAATGTGGCGTGAGGATCTTTTAATTTATTGTATTCATTCCATAACTTCTTGTAATCGAAAACTGCTGCAGGTGATTCTCTAATTAAATCTTCAAAATCATATTGTGATATGCCTGGAAACAATACAATATCAGATACGGTACGTTTTAGATCTTTAGGAATTGATTTAGTAGTTTGAACACATATCATAACATTAATATGAAAATGTCTCAACTTCTTTAGTAATTTCGATAGATCAGTTTCTTTAGTTCTTAACAATGAATGATTAGCAAAATCATCAAGTATTAATAAACATCTATGAGGAAACGTTTTCCATTTATATTTGTATATTTTTTCAACGAGATATCTCATGATTTTAAGTCTTATATTTTTACCTTGATCAAGTCTCTTTTTATTAATCAATCTTCTTAATTCATCATTTATCACTTTACAATCACTATTGACGTATTCATTTATTGCATTATATTTAAGTATCCTTTTCATATACTTATTTAACCAGTCAAGTAACTCTGTATCCTTCACTGCTATTAACTTTGATTTTTGAATTGCTGGACTGAATGTTTTAACTGTTTGATCAAAATTAGCTGAAGTTGAACAAATGACTATTAATTCAAAAAATGGTTCTGCAAATAATACCTCTTGTTTTGCCGATAGCTTCATATAGTTGTAACTCTTTCCTGAACCCATTGGAGCTATAAATGCACATATACCATTTTGAGCGAATGGATATTTTTCATGTATTGGTTTAATTTCAGCATTAGATAACTGTTCATGATTCTTTTCTGAAAATTTATCAAACAACTTATCAATCTCTCTAAATTTTTGATCAACGTTTTTTTCTTCATTTTTCATTTCATTTTCTTCCATATTTATTTTAATCAAAATAATTTTTTATTACAATCAAAATGAGCAAGGACAATTTTGAACAATACGTCATCAGTGAATTTAAAGTAGATAATCAAGCAGCTGTCGAAATTAAATATACACACAACATTAGTATTAAAAAGGCAGTGATTAACCACATGATTACAATGAACTTAAAATTCTATGATAAAAATGTAAAGTTATTGAAAACATGTACATTAAAATTCTTGAACAACGTAATAGCACCATCATATGCAAAGAAACTAATCAACATCAATCCAGGCGAATTAAACAATAAATTCATGTCAGCGAAAGAAGATATTATAAAGGTCATTCACGCAGAATATGAAGAAAAAATGAATGAAATAGTTGAGAAAATGAATCAACTTAAACAATATGGCGTTAAACAATTTGGCATAGAAGATAAATTTAGAGGTGAATTGGTGAAACCGGTAGAAAACCAAAACGAGGTCAAAAATAAAAAGAGTTATGATATGTGATAATTACTGGGGCTTAAGCGCTTTCCTTAAACATCTTTATTTTTTGATTCCTGATAAATGTTAATGATACTTCTACGCCTGTTTGTTCTTTATATAGTTTTTGTACATTTATTAATGAACTGTTCTTTATCATTTTCATATTATCAGTTATTAATGACCAGTTAATGTAATCGATAATATCTTCAGTACTTATTCTCTTTTTACGAATTTGTCTTGTTTTATTTTTAGACTCATTCATTATTTCTCCTTCCATTATTTTATCAAAGAAAAAAAAATAAATTATTTACATCCACAATTCATCTTCAACATAATCGATGTCATTAAAATCTGCTTTCATTTCACTAGCATGTTTAACTCGTTTTATAACTATTTCATTATCTCTGATCATTTTTTCAAGTTGTTCATTAGTATTTGTGAAAACTGCTGAAGGGTAATAAGAAATCTCTCCACCATCACCTGTATAAGTCTCCATTGTTGTATTTATTGAGATGTACATTAAGTTCTTTGAGTCTTTGTTAAATGGTTTAGTTTTTGATATTTTGTAATGTATGATTGGTTGATTGTTATTTGAAATCTCTATAACTTTCTTGTTTGGAATGCATATAACTTTTCTTGATTTTTGTATTTCTCGTTCCAGTTGTAATTCATGTTCTTTTTGTTGTTGAGGTGTACGAGGATTTATTGGTTTACCTGTTTTAGGGTTGATTATTGGCTTGTTATTAAATGTCTTCTCTTTACGTTTAAATATTATGCCAATGATTCTTGCACACACTTGTTGATATTTGTCTACGTATGCATCTTGTGGTTTAAAGTATGCATAAATGTCTGTAATGTTATTTTCGAGTGATGGGTTTTCTTTGAAGAGCATATCGACGAAAGCTGTTGGTGAGTAGTAAGCGCGTTTTGCTTGCATTACTTATTTTATCAAAGAAAAAAAAATAAAATTATCTCTTATATAAATTTCAAACATTTGATTGGGTCATCACTCTTTGAGCATATATCTTTTAATTTCTTTGACATGTGATAAAAGTATGTACCATCTTCATTTTTACCTATCCATTTTTCAGCAGATTTAACATACACTTCAGTAAATATGTGTTCAACTTTAAATAACCCTAATTTTTCACCTATCCAATTCTCTGATAATAATTTCTTGTAATCATTCTCATATATAAGTGCTGAATCAGTTTTACTATATAGAACATTGACTTTATTACAGAGTTCTTTCATTTTTGCATTAAATGTATTGAGAACTGAACGTGCAAATTGTGGATATGAATAGCTTTCAACATATGGATTTATACGGTCAACATAACCTGGACCTGCATGTCCCTGGTTGTACTTGTATTTAATGATGAATGGATCAAATTTCTTAACATATTCATCAACATCTTTAACAAATCTATGTTTAATTAATTTTGGTTTCTTCATTGAATAACCCCAAGAACTATTCATCATATATTTAATTGTTGTAGCTAATTTATCCATTCCAACTTTTTTAGCTTTCATGCGAATATCATAAAGGTGTTCAATGAGTTCTTTAATTTTAGTGTTTTCTGATTTAAAGTTTCCATCATCATCTGGCATTCCTGATGGTATAGATGTTACTGAACTCATATATGCACCTGCTTGATCAATATAATAGAGTTTGCCTTTATAATGACCTTCACTCCATATAATTTTAGGGAACTGTAATTCACTTCTTATTTTTTGCGACACATTACCACTAAATTCATATATATCATCTAAACAACCATATTCATACATTATTTTTTGCATTAATTCACTAAAATGATGATATAATGAAACGTCAATATTATGTCTTAAATTTAGTGAATCAACAAGTCTTTGCAACTCGTGAAGGCGTTGATGAATTTCTTCGTCTTTAACATCATAACCGAACAGGAATTTATTAGGTTTTGAAAATGTTATTGGAATTCTCTTTTTATCTTTAATGTTAATTTGACGTATAGCTTCTTTGCATTTAACTGTGATTGATTTATTCTTTCTATAATCTCTAAATAACCCAGAACATTCATCATATTGTAGGTATCGTTTTTCTTCATCAGTCATTGGTTCTAGTAATTTATTTTCAATCATTGCATCAATTATTCTATTTATTGTACATCCTTTTTTAGAGAATTCATAACGATTTTTGTCTAGCCTGCTTAACATCATTTTTCTAGGGTGATTCACAAAACGTTCATCATTGTTTATTTTAGCATAGTTTTTAACATAGAATACTGTAGCGTTAACATCTTTGTCAAGTATATAGTGATCTTCAATGATATGTAACTTAAGTGTTTTCCCATATTTTTCACCATATTCATTTGTCGATGTTTTACCTGTATCGTAATGCACTCTACAACTTATGCGAATGTTGAATAAATTAGATATATGCTTTAATTCTTCTCTAGGTATTAATTTTGTTTTAAGGAATGATGATAATAAATTTAATTGTTCATCATCCAATAAACCAGATGAACGAAAAGCAGTTAATAAACATGATTCTCTAATTACTTCACCACGCTTGTAAATGCCATAAGGTGTTAAATCGATATCAGAATTATTGTAGTATGGAAAGAATGCACCAACAATTCTTTTACCTTTACTAATGTTTCTGAAATCAAATGCAATTGACTTAAAATTAGATAAACTTTCAAGTATTGGATCACCACTATCATTAATTTCATATTCTTTGTCTTCTAATACCCAATCTAACATATCAATTGTATTTTGATTTACTCTAGCGTATTGTGTGTGACCTTTATTATCAAGAATTGTCATGATTATATTTTTATCAATCCTCGGTACAGCAATTTTCATAGCGTGTGATAATGCGTATAAGAAATCAACGACCTCACCTTTTGGGCTTAAACTGAATGATTGCTTTTTAATTAATTTCTTGATTATTTCATTTGCAAGTTGCATTACATTATTTTTAGTTTCTTCAGTTTCTCTCATAAAGTTCTTCCCAAATCTTTTCTCATACCTTTCTAATTGGGAACGGGGAAGCTCTTCATCACTCAGGGGCGTGTTTATTAAATCGTAGAAGCCTTCTCTAGTTCGGGGACCTGTTTCACTAAGAGCCATGTTCATCATATCAATAAAACCATCTCTAGTACGAGGACCTATTTCACTAAGAGCCATGTTCATGAATGGGTAAGGAACTTCGTTTTGAGCGTAGCTTTTTTCGGTTTCCATTTCACTTCTTCCTTTCTTAATTTGATATTGTAACTTCTTATATGTCATATCCTTGTACGTATTCTCTTGTTCATCATATACGCGAATACTAGTAGAATTATTTTGGTATACGAAATTATCAGGAACCGTATAACCATATCTTTCGAAAATAGCTTTAACATCTTCAGTGTTTAATCGTTTAGGCATATTTTATATAAAAAAAATAAAAAAATAATGGGACTTATTTAATCATTACAAATTTTGTTGAAAATCGTCTTTCGAATAAAAATTGTACAACATCTGGGAATGAATATTTTAAGTTATATATTTCACCATTTTTCTTAACAATAATTCTATCGACAATATCATATTTTTCACTCTTACCAATTGTACATTTACATTCATGATCAACCTTATAAATATCAACTTCATCAGCATCAGTGAGATACTTGATCATTAAAGATAATTCCTTCTCTTCAGCGATAACAAACTTATTAATGATCAATGGATTATTTTCAAGTATATCTACACATAATACTAAGACTTGAATTAATAGATCTTTATTCTTGATTATTGACTCCATATTTTTCAAAGTCTCATTCGCTGTATCTATTGACCTTTCTTTAACCTCCGCTGGGGCTGGCGTTTCATAGGGATTGGGATTTGCATCATAATGACACATTTGTGGACTAACTACTACATTAACATTTTGACTTTGCTTTGGAGAACAATAACCTAAATCAGTTTTTGCTAGAAAGCTTCGCGAGCAAGATAATACGTTACTTTTAGGAACACTCATTTTGAATAATAAAAAATAATTAATTTATTAATGTGAAAAATGAAAAGGGTACTAAATATATACGAATTTATAAAAGAACTTAGATTATCACATTTTATTGATTCGAAACAATTAAGGTTTATTGAGAACATTGGTTTTTACATTAGTGATTTAGTAGTGTATAAAATTGTAGTTGCCGTAAATCCATTAACATTAAAGAAATCATCAAAATATAATTTACCTCAACAATTTAATATACATAATGATGATTTTGAACATGTAAAAATAAAGGAGCCATTTAAAGATACATCTAAAGGTAAATATATATTAATGTACGACTTATACAAAAATGAAATTAATGTATGTCAAGGAGAAGAGGAACTCCGTTTTAAGAGTTGAATGGTAAGCTTTGAGGACTACGTCTTATTTTTTCATATTTAACGCCACTAAGGATTTGTTCTATAGATGCTGTAGTGACTTCAATTTGACTTCTACCCATTGGTTTTTGTGATCTGATTTTAAGTAATACATCTTCATAATATATGCCAACTGGTGCTATGAATTTAACGCTCTTAGCCTCTGTATGAACTTGTCGATCACCTGATAATTCAATTTGCACCGTGCCTGTTGTAGATAAACCACCCATGAAATCTTCAGAATCTGCAAATGGAATACCTATAAAGAAGTTTGAATTATCACCACCATTCCAACACTTCTTATCAGTACCCTTACCTTCAGCGTCGTAAACAATTCTATGATAAAATGGTTGAGCAGATGTTAATATATCTTTTGAAATAGATGTCAACAATGAATTATTAACATTTAATGAATCAAGTAGTAAATTAACATGTCTCTGATCATCGAATGTTTGATATGTTTCATTTGGATAGAATTTACCACCAATATTAACACGATAAGTAATTTGTGGATTAATAAAACAAGTTCTTGAATTTTGATTTTGTCTAAACACAATAAACATAGTATCACAATGAGTTAAACCAATTGTAGCAGCTGTATTATATCTGACTGGAACATCAGAATCATTAGCATCAGGTAAATTTTGTGTAAAGTCTCTAATTTGAACTTGATGTATTGGAAACAGCATACCTACATTGAGATATTTTAATGACAATGCATTGAACACTTCCATTCTAAGCATATATTGAGCTAATTTGATTTTAATATTTTTAGTGACTTGACCCCCACCTTCAAAATATATTGTAGAAGGTTTATAGCTTATATCAGTCACCTCCTTCTTATTAGCTCCTGTTCCTTCTTCCTTTGTTGTTGTTACCTTTTCTATATTATTGTAAACTATTTCTTCAATATTTCTAAAACCTAAATCGACCATGCTGCCTTCAATAAGTGTTTTATGCTTGACAAATGCCTCATGATCTACAACGGGTGCAATAACTAAGTTTTGATACGTTGGAAATATTTCGATACTTAATTTACCAGCCCAATTAGGATAGTACCTTAAATTAAATAACATCAAGAAGAATGCAACTGGAATTCTTAATGGTATTTTAACTGTAATTTCCTTTTCTGCTGTAATTTTTGATAAATCTACATATACACCTGGAACCATTGGATTATGATTACGAATTTTATCTATAGTAGCAAAACAATCACTACCATTTTTAACTTCATCACTCAATGAATTATATAACATGAACCATTCATATCTAGCATTATGAACATCTTGAATTTTATCAGTGTTAGAATAAAAACGATAATGATCAATTATATCTGCCGAGCATTTATAACCAATGTAAAATTCAGTAAATTCTAAGTTTTCGCATGGTGCAACAGTTATTTTAACCTCTTGTTCAAGTGAAATGAATGAATTATCTAAACTAATAATCTTGAATCTATCACAGAATACATCTACAAATGTTGAATCACCTTCATTAATATCACCTACATTTCCATACGAAGTTGCAGTCGAATATTCATAGTTACCTGGAATAATTTCACTAACTGTTAAAGCGTTATCAATACTATCATACCAATCTTGTAATGTGCCAGACCATGCATCGATGATATCTGGTTCTTGATTTTGTGGAGCAAACATTTAAAATAAAAAAAAATAATATATTATGACATATCCCAATCAGCTTTATCATAACTATCAAGAAAATTATAAAAATCATTACCAACCTTATTTAATTCATCAACTGAATAGGAAGTATAATCATTATATTTTGTAGCAGCTTCAGTATCATTCCTTGTAAATTTTTCCCAACAATTTGGATATGCATCTACATACACCTTTATTCTATTATATACTTCGGTCTGTGCTTGTAATGCTAAATTGGCCTTTTCTTGTTGATCATTATATTGTTTAATTATTGTATTACCTTCCATTATTTCATCTACCTCTTGTCTATTTTCATTAAACATTTTCTTGGTTTGATAATCTACCTTTAATTCTCTATTTTTATTTGTTAATTGAATCTGTTTTTGCATTTCTTCATTTTGTTTTTCACCCTTCATTACAGCAGCTTTCTTTTCAATCAATTGTTTACTACTTTCTAACCCTTGACTTTCGAGATATTTTAGAAGGTCTTCATTAGCTTGTTTTTCTTCATTTATTTTTTTCAACCTTTTATGTAGCTCTATTTGTCTTAAGTTATTATCTGATTGTTCTTTACTCTTTAATTCTTCAGTCATTAATTTTATTCGTTCATTATTTAATTCATCATTTTTAACATTCTCTAGATATTTCTCAGTTTTCTCAGCATTAATTTTAGCATTTATTGTGTTTTTATGTTGATTAGCTAATTCTACTTCTAATTGTTCATGTTCAGCATATGCCATTTTTCCTTTACGTAAACTGTTATCATATTCTAATTGTTTTGCATAGACTGTTTGTATTTCATTTTTTATATCTTCATTCATTTCACCCATTTTATCTGCTGGTATCATTGGGTTCATTAACTTTTCCATTTCTATTTTTTGACGCTGTTCATTAATCTGTTTTAAATACATGTTATGTTCTCTTTCAACTGCTAAATCTATGGATAATTGTTTTGCTTCTTCTAAAGCCTTGCTCGTTAATTCACCTTCAGTCATTTTCAATAATGTTTCATTTTCTATTTTTAAGTCATCTAGTTCTCTTTGTGTTTGTTTATTCTTATGCGTTAATTGTTCTTTCTTCTGTATTTCTTGTCTGATTTCTTCCTTTTTGTTTGTTAAATTAAATAGATCAATTTCAAGTTGATTATTCTGATTCTTTAAGTCTTCTAATTGTTGACCTACTTCCATCTTCTCCTTTAATGCATTCTGTTGTTGTTCTAATAGTTTTGCAGTATTTTCATTTTTCATTTTTTGTGTATCTATTTGATTCTGTATTTCTTTTGTTTTTTTACTATACTTTTCTCTTTCTTGATCATCTGCTTTTTGCTTCTTAAAATCCATCTCTAATTTTTCATAATCCTTTTTCAATTTATCACGTTCATTAACAATGTCTTTCTTTTTCTGTAATTCAGCTTCAAGTTCCTTTTTATAGTTATCCAATTCTTGTGATTTCATATTATTTGCCATCCTTAAATTAAACAACTCAGCATTATTTGAAGGTGCAGGATTTTGCGAACTGGTCATCATAATTCTCAATACATCATTTGGAGTTAGAGTATCATCAGGAGGTCTTTTAACAGATTTCTTTAACTTACGTTTTCTCAATCGTTTTAATGCTTTACGACCCATTTACATTAAAAATAAATTTACAAATATGTTAGGTATGATCTCCAGGTGCGTCGCATTTCTTGACTTGGTGGTTGGGGTTCTTGACTTTGAGACTCTTTACTTGGTTGTTGTGATTCTTGACTTTGTGGCTCTTGACTTTGAGGCTCCTTACTTTGAGGCTCTTGGACTAGTGCTTGACTTGGTGCTTGCTCCTGTTCTATATCTTCTTCATATATGTCATGTTTTAGTGCACGATATTTCTTTTTCAATTTCTTGTGTTTATTTGCGAGTTTATTTACTTGATTATTTAACTCTATAATATGTTCCATCATTAATTGATTATCACTCATATAAAGTTTCTTGCTATTGTTTACCTCCTGTTTCTGTTCATTAATTAATCTATTAGATAATGATGGTGTTTTAATTTTCTTTTTCACTATTCTTGTATTTCCATTTTTAAGAACTATAACATCATAGTGTTCACTAGGAATTCCATTACGTGCATCTGAAATAATCTTTGCACGTTCTTCTAGAGTTAATTTACTAATATCTTTAACCTTTGTTTGAGGCTCTTTGGACGTAGTCTTTTGCGGTTGATTTTCAGGTTCTTGATTTTCTATTGGAATTTCAATCTCTGTTTCAGTTTCAGTTTCTGTTTCTTTACCTATTTCTTTACCTGTTTCTTTATTTATATCTTCAGACATTTAATAATAAAAAATAAATTTGATCAAGTTAGTGATTTACTACAGCTTACGGGGTGGGACCTTGGAAATACGGTAGTTTAACTCTTCTAGCTATATCATAACCAGAGTTCACCCATGGCATAGCTTTATCAGACATTTCTCGACCTTTATCAATGACTCGATCTACTGCCTGATCACCTCTATTTACAATGTTTTGAATTTTATCTTTGATTTTAGAATTTGGTAACATATCTACAACACCTTTAATGTCGTCAGAAACTTGTTCCTTCTTACGTTTTGCATTGTTGATAAATCCAGGTATTCGTTGTGCAAATTCAAAACCTTTCTTAATAAATGGTGATACTTTACCTATAATTTGTCTACCTTTATCAATGACGTTTTTAGCCAGTCTACCACCGCCTTTGAAAGCTTTAGCAATACGACCTACTATACTAGCAATTCCCATTTTATTACAATAAAAAAAATAATGTTTATTACCTTGAAAAATGACAGATAATAACAACTTGGCGAAAGGAGACCTTTCCCCCCTCCCCTTTTCCCCAGGCAAGGTAATGAAAAGGCGTATGAAGGATATACATGTTAGAAAAAAGGCGATTAAAATATATATGATTAAAATTTACTCAAACATGTTAAATACTTGGTTTCATGATCTATATGATAATTTACCTAATCATGAACCTAGATATTGGCACATATTCATTGGCACTAATAATAAATATGCTGTTGCATTACCCCTGAATGATAAGAGAGCATCATCTATACATAAAACACTATCAGAATTTATCAATAAATATCATCCTGCTAAATTAACATCTGATGAAGAACCAGGGTTTTTAGCAAACATACAATTGTTAAAGGATAATAATGTTACAATGCATGTGATTCAAGATAAAAATCATTCATCGTTAGCGGTCATTGATAGATTCATAAGAACAATCAGAGATATGAATACTGTATCAGAAGAATCAAAGCACCAATCACATGAAGAAAAATACACATACATCTCACCATATAGAATGGAGAAGATTTTAAATACGTACAATAACAATTATCATAGTACAATCAAATGTACACCGCAAGAAATGTTCAATGATCATAATCTAGAGAAGGAGTATATATTGAAATGCATGGATAGAAGTGAACGTCAAAAAAAAATTAAGGATTTAATATTGCCTATTGGTTCATTTGTTAGAGTCATATTACCACGACATGATGGAATTACTAAGAAGAGATATAGAGTAAGTAAAGAGTGTTATAAAATTGATGATAGAAGAGGTAATATGTATACGTTAATGGCTAAGGATGGTACAGTAGTTACGAGACCACGGTTCAAACTATTGCCTTGTAACGATCCCAATGTTAAATTTGCAGATACAATAGTCGGCAAGTGGAATGGTAATATTGATAAGATATTAGAATATTATCCTAAGAAGAACAAGTATAAAGTAAGGTTCATTGTACCTGGACAAAAACCATATATTGATGTCATTCCAGTATCATACTTAAGAGGTCCAATTCCAACTAAAATGAGTGAACTAGAAAAAGAATTCTTTGGCATTAAGAACACATGATGATGATATTGAAGAAGTTGAGTTTGAAATGGACTGAGTGAAACAGACTAATTAAGGTTTTTATTTTTCATCACCAGATATATAACAAGGACATCACTACATACATACATTATTTTTAAATCCAATTTTTATACTTGGGGAGGAAGGGACAAAGTAAATGCCAATTTTCATAACAATTCAAATTTCGAAAAATGCCTGTCCCCCCTTCCCTTTTTCCCCTTTCACTTTCACCCAATATTAAGCATTGCTTCCTTTACTCCTTTACTATATCTCTATATATCATTCCCCAAAGGTTGAAAAAGAATATATGGTATAGAGAAAACTAAAGTACAGAGCGAAAATGAAATGAGGGCGCAGCCATCATTTCATGTAGCTCTGTGTGTGTGTGTGTGTGTAAAAAGGGAAGGGGGGACAGGCATTTTTCGAAATTTG
>ENA-OPDO01000272-OPDO01000272.1-human-gut-metagenome-genome-assembly--contig:-NODE-272-length-11976-cov-2.842966_pt1 | contig 11976 bp, 10 predicted proteins | sample MGYA00241626_ERZ501515 | MGnify/ENA primary metagenome ERZ501515 (study PRJEB25962, sample SAMEA2042431) | human gut metagenome | biome: human gut; feature: human-associated habitat; material: faeces...
GGGAAATCAACTGTCGTGGAAGAATTTGCTCGAAAGGAATATCAATCATGTATCATCATCGACTTCAATAAAGCAAGAAAAGAAGTAAAAGATCTTTTTGAAGACTTGATGGACATGGACTTGTTATTCCTCAAATTACAGCAAACTTATCACGTAGAACTGGTTGACCGAAATTCAGTCATTGTTTTCGATGAAGTGCAGCAATGCCCACTTGCTCGCCAAGCCATCAAATACCTTGTACAAGATGGTCGTTACGACTATATTGAGACAGGTTCACTGATTAGCGTGAAAAAGAACACCAAAGACATTACCATTCCAAGCGAAGAAGACAGAATAGAAATGCACCCTTTGGATTACGAGGAATTCAGATGGGCTATAGGTGACCAAACATCCATCAACATTCTCGCCAAGTTCTGGGAGAAGAAACTCCCTTTGGGAGCAGCTCATCGAGAAGCAATAAGAAACTTACGCCTCTATATGTTGGTTGGAGGTATGCCACAAGCCATCAACACCTATATTGAAACCAATAATCTGAGCAAGGTAGATGAGACTAAACGTAAAATCATTAAGCTCTATGAAGATGATTTGCTAAAGATAGACACCTCTGGACGTGCATCTAAAATGTTTCTATCCATACCAGCAGCCCTTTCGCGTAACGCTTCACGTTATGTTCCATCATCAATAATAGGAGAAACAAATGAGGAGAAAATGCTGGAACTTCTCAAGACATTGGAAGATAGCAAGATTACCAATATGGCTTACCACGTTGATGACCCCAATGTAGGAATGCCACTGAGCACCAATTTCGAAAAATTCAAGATGTTTGTTGCAGATACTGGTTTGTTTGTAACCTTAGCTTTCTGGGACAAATCTTTCACTGAAAATATTATCTATTCTAAGCTGCTAAGTGACAAACTTGCAGCTAACTTAGGATACATATATGAGAATCTTGCAGCACAAATGCTTACCGCCTCTGGAAACAAACTTTTTTACCACACATGGAAAAAAGACGAAAAGCATTACTACGAAATTGACTTCCTTATCTCGAACGGCACCAAACTGTGTCCAATTGAAGTAAAATCTTCTGGCTACAAAACCCATGTCTCACTTGATAACTTCTACGAGAAATACTCGAAGATTGTTGCGCAACGCTATTTGATTTACACCAAGGATTTACAGAAAGACGGCAACACATTGTTGCTTCCTTTTTACATGATACCATTCATTTAAGGAATAAAGTCCATGAGCATTCACTCCTGTTCATGGACTTTTCTGATTTATTATTTTTGTTGAAACCCGCAAATTCTGAAGGAACAAGGCATCCCCCGAAGGATTTTGACCGAAAATTACCATGACCGCTATGACCGGATATTATCCCAAAATGTTGTATCTTTGCATCCAGCAATTGCGAAACAGCCTTTGTGCCTTGAGAAAGGTATCTATTAAGACCAAGTTTGGTCTTAATAGACAACAAACGCCGGTCGTCTATTAAGACTAAAAAAAAGGCAAGAAAAGGAAGGCTGCAAAAAACACGAATCAAGAAGAAAGACTGGAGTAAATGGAAAGTTAGGAGTCAAAGGGGGAACCGAGGAAAATGAAGAGAATTCTAAATCCGGTCAAAGCGGTCATAGGCATTTCCGGTCAAAATCATTTAACAACTCCCTAGTGTATGAATCCCACACGATAGGGATTTTCCTTTCAAGTTTAGGGATTTATTCCACACCATCTCACAAGAAAAGCATACTTTTGCAAGCGAAACAAAACAACAAGAATGTTTCAGTAAATGATTAGCAACCTTCAAAAACAGTAACGATTATGAAAAGAAATGAACTGATGGCACTGATTGCCACAACAATATTGATGTTTGCCGTATGTATGTCAGCATCGGCTAAAGGAAAGAGAAACGTAGAGCGCGGAATGACAAAACAAGAAATGATTGCCATATTGGGAGAACCGAAACTCACCAGTTTCGACATGTATGGGGACAAATGGGAATATGCTAAATATAATAATCTGTTTGGAGATTCCAAGTACATCACGGTATTCTTCGACAGAAACGGAAAGGTTGTGCAGTACGATACAAGAATCATAGAACCCAACAGCCAGACGTCGAATGTACAGCAGCCACAACCCCCAACTCCACCCCTCTACGATGGAAGATGTGATCCAGATGGCAGAATGGATTACGGCTATTGTCTCGATGATGCTTCCTTCTCCAAACTATATAATAAGGTGAAGAAGGCAAGCTTTGATGACAACAAGTTCGACTTGATTGAAGTAGCAAGTCTCGGATGCTATTATTCCTGTGCCCAGGTCGTTCGCATCATGAAGATTTTCTCTTTTGACGATAGCAAGATGAAAGTCCTCAGCATGATGGCTCCCCGCATAGTAGATTTGCAGAATACAACAGATATCTATCGCATATTCACCTTTGATAGCGACAAGGAAAAAGCAGCGAATATCCTACGAAATAGCAGATAATCCCTGCAAAACTTGCATAATCAGGGGAAGTTATGTTAGAAGAGCAGAAACTCTATGCATAAGTTTCTATAACAAAAAAAAGTCCATGAACAAATTAATGATCATGGACTTATAGCTTAATTTTTCAATAGCTGAGCTTTCAAACGGACTCCATTCATGTTATCTATTTCAAGTACTTTCTGGTCTGGGGTTATACTACCTTCTCCCCAACTACTGCCAAAATCAAGAAAAGCTGCTTTGCCTGCAGGCGTTTCTTTTACTTTCCACTTACCGCCAGATGGATAGTCTTTACCATCAACAAGAGTTTCCATCTCAACAATACTTCTCGTTTGATCATTGCTTGGCTCATGTGTAAATGTACCATCCGATTTCAATGTAATTACGAAGTATAGTTCTATATTTGTACCATGATAATAGTATTTATAGATATACCTGCCCACAAAAGCTTCCTTTTCTGCTTTTTCATTCGCTATACGCATAGCCTCTGCTTGTTTTTCTTGGGCTACACGTTCTGCCTCTGCCTTTTGCTCTTGTTTTTTCCTTGCCTCTTCATCTTTCTTTACTTCTTGCATCTCTACTTCTTGATCTGAACTTGAAGATGAATCTTGAGGTTCACTTAAACTTGACATAATGAAACTACCAACAACTGATGCAGCAAAGATCCACCAAGCATATTTTTTATTTATTATCCCTTTGAATACGCAAAAAATTGCAGCTAAACAGCTTAGACCAATTAAAATAATTATAAAAACATTAGCTGCTTCCAAATTAGCTATTATAGCTGTAAAGAGAATTAATGCAAAAATTCCAAGACTCCATTTCGCTCCTATACCCAATTCATCTTCTTTATTGGATTGAGGAGTATCAAAATGAGTATTCCTTTGAATATTCTCCTTAGCTTGTTGCCTACTCTCTTCAAAAGACTCTACATATTTTGGGAATTGGTTGTCGACAATTGGCTGCTTAAGTCGGTGACCGCAATTAGAACAAAAAAATCATCGTCTGCTATTGCTTTTCCACAAACACCACAATACTTCATAATAAATTCTTTTTACTTTGTTAAATTTTCTATAATTATTCTCTTAACGTAAAATTCCATTAATTAACCTATTAAAAGACTAAGGCTTCTATGGTTAATCTACAAAAAATTGAAATTGTTTTTGTCTTCCATCTGTATAATGAAATGTACCATTATAAGATGCAACGTAATGGTCATAGCCTTCGTCGTCAATAAAACTATCCGTACTATAGTTTCCAACAAATTTACCTATTGTCTTACCACGAAAATACGCCTCCAAGACACATCTTCCGGACTCTTTATCATAAGAGACAACACGCAAGATATACTTGTCTGATTCATTTTTATAGCACCCTATCTGCCCTTTCACATCTATCTCTCCTGGAAAATTGGAATCATTTGACCAAAGAGACATCTCTACAGGAGTAGGGGTTTCTTCTGGAGCTTCTCCCTCTTTATGCATCATAACAAGGAGACCTTTTCTACCATCTTGTCCAGGACCGATGAGATTATCTTTATTTACACAGAAAGCGAACTTATGTTTGCCATCTTTTCCTGAAAAAGAATAAGTATCGTCAGTGATTTCAAGATTCATCTTTATCTTACCGCCCAAGTCCACATTTTTATAAATACAGTTGCGAACGTTTGTTCCATCCGTTTCATAAGTTACCTGCATATTGCAAAGATTACCCTCTTCATCATACATCACACCATCAAAAGTTCTTTGCTCCCAGGTATTAGCAACAACTTTAGCTTCCGTACTATCTACAGATACAGAATCCGCCATAGTAGAATCTTTACTTGTAGAGCATACTTCTATAAGACCACCTAGTAAAAGGATGGCAAAAAAGCCCCCCAATAATAACCCTATGACAATGCCTATACATTTTAGCACTTTGTAAAATAATCCTTGTTCCTGTTCATCTTCTTCATAATGAGGCGATTGACTTTCTTCTGCAGTCTGCGTTGTAGAACTTTCCTCTTGAGAGAAACGAAATCCACAATTAGGACAAAAATTCAACTCTTTGTCCACTACACTACCACATCTTGGACATCTTTTCTGATTGACATTAACTTCAGAAACAGGCTCTTCATCAGACAACAGAGAAGAATCCTGTGAAGAATCTGAAGATGGTGAAGGTGCTTGAGATGAATCAGAACTACCTGTCACCACATATCCACACTGCGTACACATATATTGATTAGCAGCAAGTGGAGAAAAATCATGCCCGCCACATATTGGACAAGTATCTATCTTTATATCACTCATAATTATTTATCTAAAAGTTGTCCTATACTTACTGAACCAGAAATAGGCTGCGCCTTTACTTTTCCTGCTAACAGATCGAAAAAGAAAGAGCGAATACTTTCTATTGAAAGACTCGTATCCTTGCCATCAGCATCCTTACCCAGTCCGTAGGCTTTAAGCATCTGTGAGCCCAAAGCTGCTGCTTTAAGAAGGAAATGGTTCTGAAACTGATCAGAATCAAGCATATCAGCCATCAAAACCTTGTTAGCCACTGTATAACAATGTACGGTTCTCTGACTTTGATCATCACGTAGAGACGTTAATACATCGTCCGCATCCAAATCCATATTTATAATTCCTGATCCTTCCTTTTCTGGAAGTCGACGATAGAGACTACCCAAGTCAACCAAAGAAAGGTTGAAGAGATTAAATGGAGAAACGACTGCTATAGGTTGCTGAGAAAATGCAGATGGCAACAAAAGTCCTAAATTACCAGATGCAGACACCTCAGGTGAATTAAATGTACCAACAATTGAATTTTTCATTTCAATATGGTTAGTAGCAAATACACCACCTATTACTACGCATCCATCCAGATATACTTCATCTGCATAAATACTGCCCGCAACAAATGTATTACAGAGTGTCACCTCCTTGGCATTGATATCAGAACAAAATGTTAATATACAATCTTTTGCACGAGAAGTGACAGCCTGCGAAGAAGCTACAGCCTTACGAAATACAACACTCCCCTTGGCATCTGTATTAACATAGATTTCATTTTGTGAGAAAACAGCGCCTTTGAATTCCGCATCACCATTTTCTATCACAAGTTTTGCAGTATAAACAGGACCATCTATTACAGTATCCCCAGTTAAAGTTACAGTACGAGTAAGTTCAGATATTTTCTGTGGCAATATTCCGCCAATAACAAGATTACCATTCAATCTTAGATTGGTATCATTTATTCTTATTTCTTTAAGTTCTTTCATCGCTTTAACGTTTAAACATTTGTATAGTCAATTTCTTTACACGCTCATCATGTTCAGAAGTTTTATTTTGATAAGCATTCTGAACCATTTCCTCCAGATAAGGCAACACTTTTTCCCGCTCCTTCTGCCCAAAGGAACCATATTCAGAATCAGCCACCAAACAACTGTTCACGATTTGCTCATTCACTTGCTGCATAGGCAACGTATGGGCATCCATCAATACCTGACGCTTCATCACTCCCTTATCTTCCTCATATTCCGCAAAACACACTGGCAAGTATGCGATTCCTTCTGGAAAATCAGGACATAGCATTACATGGCTAAGCGTATTATTGTTTTGCTGTTCCGAGATGAGTAAATGATGAATACTATCGATTGTTCCTTCTGTCTGCTTACGCTGACAGGCAGCTTCAATTTGCGAATTCAGCATTAAATTTTCTCTATTAGCAACAGAAGCCATTCCTGCAAAGTCACCATTCAACATTCTGTTTGCCTCAAAACTGATATTTTCCTGTAGAGTATAAACAGGTAAATCAAGTTGCCTTACTCTATTCTCTAATTCATTATTCAAATCAGTAAATATCTTAGAATATCTGGCAGCTGTACGATGGTAATCCTTTTCCATCTGCATTTGCTTACGATTAAGTTCTTCTGCCTGTGTTTTCAAATGCACAAGGAGTGCCTCTACACGATGATATTGCTCAGTAATCTGCGTACTGATATCCGACTTCACCGTACTGAAGAAACCTTTCACTATCGTTTTGGCTATTTTTTGCGCATTCTCGTGTATACTTTCAACTTGAGCAGACTCTGTTGCGACAACACTACCCGTCAGTAATGTTACATTATTTGCAGTAATTGCTGATTGCTTATCATACTCATCTGTATCTACACAAATATTGACGTCCACCACTTCGTCCACATCGAATTTTTCTTTCAAGCGGCCTTCCTTATCAAATAGACCATCAAATGTTCGAAATCGCTTTTCAAGAGGAAGATCATACTTCAACTCATATCCATCAACATTGACATAAATATAGCCTTTCTTGATTTTAAAATCACCTTTAAAGTCACGTACGACATCACCTTTACTGTCTGTAATAAATTCAAACTCCTTGTACTCTACTTTTACAGGAACATGGATCGTCTTTGAAAAACGTCTTGTATAAGTCATATTTAGCCCTCCGAATTTTAATTATTAGATTGCATTTTCTGTTCGAAAAGCTTTTTTATCATCTTTTTCTCACGCTCTGGAAGTTCACTTTCAGCTAACATACGCAAGAATTCTTTTTCAGTTTCACTACAAAGAGACTCATCTGGCGACCATCCTTCTGTTTTGGCATGAGAAGAAATTCCAATTACAGAACGTTGAGCGTTCTTTACAGAAAGTCCCTCTGGTGGCGTAATGAAAAGACTCTGTGTACCTTCACTATCCACTGTAGCCGACATCATAACAAAAGGAAGATATAATTTGCTATCATTAGCCGGCAAGTTCTCTATAGTATGACAACGAACCTCATAATCTGATTTTGCAAACTCCATGAGAAAGTCTTTCAGATGATTGATGGCATATTCACCATCACGGCGCAAAATAGAAGAGTTTATATTTTGAGCAGTTTGAAGACTTTCTTTTTGTACAATGGGAGCAACACCAGAAACTGTTAATTTGCGATTGGTACAAGTGGCAATATCATTAGCACAAAACTTGTAAACAGGTTGATCCAAATCTATTATGCGTTGTTCCAACTGCTTGTTTATACTACTGATGATGCGACCATAGCGGGCAGAAATACGCCTATAGTCGGTCTCCATACTGTTCTTGATTTCCAACAGACGACGCTTCTGCATATAGAGTTGAGTCAGCAAAGCTTCAGTTCTACTTTTCTTCTGAGCGAGCTTGGCAGACAACTGTGACTGCATAAGTGTAAAGAATCCTCTGTTCACATTCTGGCAAACATGCTTAGCGCCAGCAGCCTCAGCTTCTACCACAGCTGTTTTCATAGCAACAACAGCCATAGTTGTATGCTCTACTTTATTACCAACCGTTTGTAGCTTCTCTGCCATTGGGTTGGTATCAACCAAACAATCTATATTATGATGATTTGCCATAATTATTCCTCCTCTTCTTTAGGTTGATCATCCTGTTGGGCAAGATGTTCTTGAAGACTTTCTACTATTTCTGAAAGCACAGCATTGGCTGCCTCATCTTTCGGCTGAGGTTCAGCAGAAGTCTCTTTTGAGGCATCTTCGTTTTTCAGGTCATTCAACTCTTCAAGAGCATTTTTGGCAATTGCCTGCAAATTGATAGACAGGTTCTCATATGTAACTTCTTCTACACTTGGTTCTGGAGGCAACAACGAGTCTTCTGCCAAGAGAGGATTAGTCTGAGCTAAATCTTTACGACGCTCATCTAACAATCCAACCTTATCACTTGCAGCAGCAACACGATTAGAGTATCCATCACGCAAACGACCATCATAGTATTCCACATGTCCAAACTCTTCAGCTTTTGCACTGATGTCTTCCTGAAGACGATCCATAAAATCAGTAAAATCTTGCTGTACCTGACGATAGCTTTGTGCCTCTTGTTCAAAAGTAGCCAAAACTTCATCACCCTTATCTTGTTTTTTAACGACTGCATTATCAAGATTTACTTCACCTTCCATACTTTTCATAGTTGCCTCTAACTGAGCCAAGACATTATAAGCTTCAACATACTCAGCCAATGTTTTCTGCATATTGTTAATAATGTCTGCACTTTCAGCATGGTTACTGCGATAGAAAGCATCAACATCCTGATGCCATTTATTAACGTAACTCAGTTTTTGGTCGTAAATATGATTGTAAATCTTCAGGCGTTCTATGCGATTCTCTGCTAAAAGATTTTGAACAACAGGAGCTACGATTTCCTCATAAATCTGATGAACTCCAAAAGGCACAGGACTAACAGAACCATTTTCTGCCACCCATTCACCCGAATACAAATTATAGTACACGCGAGAACTCTGTTTCAGACTAAACGGCTCATAACCTTGAACATTGTCTTTGTAGTCAAAGGTTTCTTCCTTAATACGCTTAATTTCTTCGGCTTCCAGATTAGGTGAATAATGATTGTATGGTGACTTCAGAATTTGGAAGAGAAGTGCATTAGAATGATTAATAATCTTGTTGGTTGTTACAAGTTTAGATGTAGATACCGTCTGTACCGTAAAAGCAAGAGTGTTGAGCAAAGCTTGCATGCTCTGTTCAAAATCAACCGTCTGAGATGACAAGGATTCCTTCAGTTTATTAATTTCTCGGAATCTTTCAACACTATCATCATAACGATGCTCACCAAAAACATCAACTATAGGAGCATTTTCGGGTGCTTCTGAAGTTGAAAATTCCTGGAGATAATTAAGATAGTCGCTTCCTTCCTGCACTAAAGGCAACTCTACAGAAACTTTTTCCATATCACTCATACAATAGGAAATGGTGCGCAGATTACGATCTATTTTTCCTGTATAGTCTCCCATCTTTATCTCCTGAATAGAGAGAGAATATTCATTGGTATCTACTGTTTCAACCTCGTTGGTTGTTTCGACAGTAGGTATATTCCGCATCAGATAATCAATATCTTGTACGGTCTGAGTCAGTAATTCCTGATTTCTTGGCATCTGTAAAGAGATGCGTGAATTATCTACATTACCTGCAAAATCTACCACAAAACTCTTATTGCCAAACTTCACTTGATTAGCAACAGGAACATAAGCTACTCCCAGTTTGTTGACATGATAGCCGCGATAAATATTATCGTGCTTAGTCTGCAAATCATTAATTTCATCACACACGTCCTCCAATTCACGTTTTAGTCTTCCGGTACGGAAGAGCAAGAAGTTAACAATCTTGTTCCACCATCCATCAAGGCGATACTGCAAGTCATCACGTCTTACTTCAGCTTCTTTGATGCTGCTTTCCAAGGCCTCTTCTGCTTGCACTATTTTTTCAGCTTGTCGCTGATAGAAATTAAACATAATTCGAGCCTCATCTTCATAGATGTTGGCAGAATTCTTAAGTATTTTTCCTGTCTTTCCCATAAGTAAATATTATTAGTCTGTTAATATTTGTCTTCTACGAATATATGTATGCACAAAGCGGAATGTATCAGCAATAGCCTGTGCATTTTCTTGCGGTTTAGAAAGATAAGACTCTATATGAAGAAGAGCATCCCCTATTTTCTGTTCCATTTGTAAGGCTTCGTTACTAAATAACGGAACCAGATCTTTTATATCTTCATCAACTTGATCCAATTGCCTGACAATATCTGCAGGAATATCGTCCATCAACGCCACGTTCATCTTTACAGAAGAAGAAATCTGCTTAAGAGATTTTACTCCTTGCTTCTTCATTTTTTCTTCATAATACACCTCACCGACATGCTCATTAGCTGTACGATTAAGGAAATTATAAAAAAGAAATACCGCTACTATAACCAAATGTACATACAATTGCCAACGACTTGGCAAGAGAAAAGCAACATTACTTATATAGGCAAATGACAATGTAGCTAAAAAATAAACTATCAATCCATGTAAATGAATGCCTAATGAACCTACCCACTTACTTTCAGGATCTTTCCCTGATACAGGAGGAACTATAAACTGGCCCAAAAAGACCCAATAAGCAAGTGAGATAAATATGAGATTCACAGCCACACGGTCATCACCTATAATTGGTTGAAACTCGCGGAGCACACAAAATAATACTATTTCACCAAGTACGCCGGCTCCTATAAGATACAATTTCTTCATCAGAGTATTCGATATGTTTAGGGGTTAATGAAAAGATTTATAATTTGTTACCACAAACAGGACAAAACTTCTGTTTCGGATCTACGGCTGTTCCACAACGTGAACAAACTTTTTTAGCTTGTTGCTGAAGAGAAGCACCACACGAAGAACAAAAGGCTGCTCCCAATGCCACTTGCGCTCCACATGACGGACAAATATTACTGCTTGCAGACTGTGAGGAATTCTGAACCAAAGATGTGCCGCAACTGACGCATCGTTTAGCATTTTCCAAATTGTCTGCACCACAAGATGGACATGGACGATACTCTTTACCACAATGAGGGCAAAAGCGTTCAGCTACAGAATGTTTCTTAGAACAACCCGCACAGAATATCATTCTATTAGAGTCTCCTCCTGCCATTCCCATTTGTCCTGTTTTCCCCTGAGGTGTCGAAGTGTCTCTACTGTTGAAATGTGGCTGGTTATAATTACTTTGCATCATACCACTACCCATCTGCGACTGCATATTGTTCATCATGTTCAAGGCCATAATACTCCCCAGAAGTCCACCTCCGTTGCTTCCACCACCCATTTTTCCGATAGCCTGTTCAGCCATTCCAAAAGCTCGTTCTTGCTGCCAAGTATGTCCGGTAATAGACATAGAAGATTGCTCAGAAAGAGCATTCTTCACTTTGCGACCATCAGGTGTACTATCATCAATATCAATAGAGGAAACGTAGAACTTAGTCAATTCAAGACCATATTCTTCCCAAAAAGGAGTTAGATTTTCTTTAAGATAATTAGACAACTGATCCAAATATGCAGAAATGTATTTAAAACCTACACGATTGGTAGTCATAAACTGAACAACAGTTGACTTGACTTTCGTTGAAAATTCTCCCCATGCCTGACTTACCATATCAGACTGTGTAAAAACGGTTTTAGTACCCACCAGTCGCTTAAGGAAACGTGCAGAATTTACCACCTTCACACCATACTGACCAAATGCTGTCAACGGCAGTTGAGTATCATAATCAACATCATGAATCGTCATTCGGTTTATCTTCCAAGCCAAATTTGCAGGTAGTATTTTATTCACATACCAGACTTCCGCATAAAAAGGATTTTTACCTCCAAAAGGTAAACCAAATAAAGAACTAAGAATTGGCAGATTTTCAGTATTAAGTTGGTGCTTTCCAGGACCAAATTGTCCTATCAATTCTCCCTTAGAAAAGAGAAGAGCCTCTTGAGACTCATACACAATCAATTGTGTGTATGTACTAAGATTGGCCTCAGGATACTTATATGCAAAAATAAATTCACCGCCATCAGGAGTCCATGTTACAACATCTATTAGCGCCATATTACTTCATTATAAGTGTTCACAGATTTACGGATTTTACTCTGAAGGTGGCTCACCCGATAAATCAGGGGGAAAATTCTTTAATTCTTTATAAAATTTGTACC
>ENA-OPDO01000277-OPDO01000277.1-human-gut-metagenome-genome-assembly--contig:-NODE-277-length-11804-cov-1.448293_pt1 | contig 11804 bp, 16 predicted proteins | sample MGYA00241626_ERZ501515 | MGnify/ENA primary metagenome ERZ501515 (study PRJEB25962, sample SAMEA2042431) | human gut metagenome | biome: human gut; feature: human-associated habitat; material: faeces...
CGGTGATCTCGGCATTGTGCCGCTCGTCCTGCGGAATATATCGCCGCGCCGCCCACTGCTTGTTTGCTCTGCTGAAACGCCCGTCCCAGGAAAGCTCCTGCAGAGTGGTGGCCAGTACCCATTCCATGCGCTTGTAGCCATATTCCGCAAGTACAGGTTCAAGGCAGTCCTTCTTCAGATGCATCCCATCGAAGTTCTGACGGATCGTCTCCTCGATGGCATTCCGGCAGGCAACATTGGCGTGGTAACTCTCGCGCCACATGGGAAGCTGATTTCTTTTCTTGGCCTCCTGTGCCGAGTAGGGATAGAGATACTCGTGATCCTTACTCATCATCCGTATCCTCGGTAATGACCACGGCACCGTCGATGACCTGGATGTGCAGATCCTTGCCCAGAAGTCCTGCATCCCCAAACGCCTCGAGGGGAACCGGAATCGTGATCGTATCCTCATACTCGTCATCGACGCTCTCATCAGCGAGCGGAGTTTTATCCTCCGCATCCGAATTGCACAGTGCGTCCAAGGTCATACTGCGGGCGAGACGCACCATGCCCTGCAGTACATCTCTCGTTTCGACCAGTGTCATATCCTTCTTGAGAAGAATGATTGCGTTGTCCATCGTGTGAAGCTCCAGCGTGTCAGTCTCATCGAGTTTGCTCAGGATCAGGGCGGCGTGCTGGACAACAACCCTGCCGTCATTGGTGTAATTGATAAACTTCATATGGTATCCTCCTTTAATTTGTTGTTTTGATTGGCCTTTCCGGCTCATGGATCAGTTCATACCGGGCCTCGCTGCCGCAGTTCAGCAGGCTCTCCAAACTGAGCTGCCAGCAGGCTTTGCGAGGATCATAGTTGGTGATGATAACTTCCTCATATTCGCTGCCCGCCGTCTGGGACATACTGTTGGGGCGTACAACGCGGAAAATGTAGAACTCCTGATACAGTTCGCAAATGTACGGGCAGTAGTTGTAGGACACCATGACATACCCATGACAGTTCAGGAGTGTGTCATGGAGCCGCTGGTGATTTTCCTTTGGGAAGGCTACCTCATAGCATTCGGCGTCAAAGTACGGCGGGTCACAGTAGATCCATGCGTCACCACGGTCATACTGGCGGATGACATCCTCAAAGTCTTTGTTCTCCACAATGACATTCGCCAGCCGGCGAGAGCACTCCCAAATCAGGTGGAAGAAGCGGCGGATATCGCAGGGCTTACCACCGAATGATTTAGAGCTGCCGCTGAAGCTGTACCGAACCAGTTTGAAGAAATCTGCGGCACGGCGGACATCTCCGCGGGGAGCACGCTCCAGCAGAAGAGTGCGGATAGCTTCGGCCTCGGGCGGCTTGAGCAGGATCTCAGTCAGTTCCATTTCTTCCTGCAGATAGTCATCCGTGATTTCGCCCTTGGAGAGAAACTTGTACAGGACATTGAAATCATCCCGCGTGTTCAGAGGCAGAAAGCCCAATTCCGCCAGCAGCGCTAAGGGGCGGTTTTTCACGCAGCAGAAGAGATTCGTGAGATTGCTGTTGAAATCGTTGTAGACCTCAAATTTGCCGGGCAACTTGTGAAACAGCACCCATGCACCTCCGCCGAACACTTCGACATACCTGTCGCACGAGCAGCAGAGTCTTGCAACAATGGCTTCACGCAAGGCTTTTTTACCGCCTACCCATGACATAAAACTGTTCATTCGGTTCCTTTCTGAGACCGCAGTGCAAAAGAAAAAGGCCGTTTCGCCTTTTCTTTGCAAAACGACCTCTTGATTTGTTTATTTGTTGATCTGAAACAGGCACATGGTAAATACGCCGACAAGACCGCCGACGAGCAGCCCGATGATAAACGTCAGCACAGCGACATATCCCCGCTTTCGGGATACTGTTCCGTAAACCCGGCATCGGGGTCAAGACACCGCAGGTACTGATTGAACTCGTCTATAGAGCGGCAGGAGTGAACGCCCCATTCGCGGATGCTATTTTCCACCTCATCGAGTTTTTCTTCGTTCTCTCCGAAGATCGGACTTCTTTCGAGCCACACCTTGCCGTGGTCTTCGTCATAACAAAGTACAACCGGACATCCGAGGGATACATCACACTGGAAGGCTTGCGAGATCCGCACATCCTCGCAGTATTCGTAATAATTCCCGAGAAGGGATACCACATATCCCGAACCTGTGTTCAGATCGAAATCCAGGTTCAGTCCGAGAATATCCGCCGCAAGCTCCTGTGCTGTGGCAGATCCGTACTGCGGAGAGTTGTCATCGATCAGTTCACCGGCACAGACCGTGATCTCTCCCACATTGTAGCCGATATCTTCATCGGCATAGCGCAGATCAATTTCAACATCGGGGTACTTTTGGGACAGCTTGAAGATCACCGGAAACGGTGAGCAGTTCGCTGTGCGGAATGCCATCGTGCCGGTATCACCCGAAAATGCGGGCGGTTCAAAACCGTAGGCATTCCACTTCGTATTCCAGTGCTTGATACGCCAGTCGTACCAGTTGTTGTCCTTGTACTTTTTCATTTCCTCAACACCGAGGTCACCCATGAAGAGTCCTTCCGGCTCGGGAATCATCCTACCAAGATCAATAGAGCCGGGTTCTGCTCCTTCTTTCTGCAGATCCGCAAGGATTTCGTTAAAGCGTTTTTCCGTACAAGGGTGGAACAACAGCTTATTTGTCACATGATTCGGCATAACCCTCACACTCCTTTTCCTGATTTTCGCATACGCGCTTGATGATACCGCCGACTTCGCGGATAACGGGAACGCTGACTGCGTTACCCGCCATTTTGTAGAGCCTTGCATCCGAGAGCTTTGCACCGTTCTTTGCTCTGAAAAACTGCTCGTCTGTAAAGCCTTGCAGTCGCCAGCATTCAAGCGGAGTCAGCTTGCGGATGCGTCCGTGATAATAGATGCCGTGCCTGTCCTGTGCGGTCAGCGTAAACATCGGTTCGTCAGGTTCCTTCATGCGTCTGCCTCGCTGTCGGATTTTCTCACGGTCGGGAGTCAGAAAAGCTCGCGGGCCGTCCGTCAGTTCCAGAACACCGGAATGTTCACCGCGATGGTTGCTGATGCCGGAATCCTGTCTTGCCGTAATACAGCGGGCAAGCTCCGTGATCTTCGGTTCCGTATTCATATCCATGAAGTACAGCCCCGTGTTTCCGGCAAAGCCTCCGGCACTGCTTGTGAGCGTACAGCTCAGTCCGTTTCCGGCGTAAACCCGATCACCCTGACGCCCGCCAAACCTTTTGACAATAGTTTTTGGGTTTGCTTCCGTGAAAGATAGTATTTCGCCTCCGGATTCTTCTCCAAGATATCCGACAAGCAGCACTCTTTTGCGGAATTGGGGAACTCCGAAATTTGCGCTGTTAAGCACCTGCCATGCGACATGATACCCCAGTTCATCCAGCGTACCGAGGATGGTCGCAAACGTCCGGCACCCGTCATGCGAAAGGAGTCCGGGAACGTTTTCAAGGAGCAGAAAGTGAGGTCTTTTAACGCGGGCAATCCGAGCGATTTCAAAGAACAACGTTCCTCGGGCATCTTCAAAGCCCCCTCGCTTTCCAGCGATTGAAAAACTCTGACAAGGAAATCCCCCGCAAATAAGGTCGATATCCGGCAGGCTTTCGGGGACGATTCCTCTTGCGTCTTCAAAATAAATCTCTCCTTTCGGTTCGTAAATTGCTTCGTAGGCTCTCTTTGCATACGGATCGATTTCGCAATAGCCTACGGGTACAAAAAAATCGCCGTAATGCGAAAGCCCCGATCTGAAGCCTCCGATTCCGGCGAACATATCCAAATATCTGATTTGCGTCAGAGGTGCATTCCTCCGACCTGTTCCTGATCCTCACATTCCGATTCCTCGGCAAGTTCTTCGGCAGTCAGGGCGCGGAAGCTGTCCTCGCCATAGGCGATGCCGAGCGTCCGACCGTTGTCGAAGGTGCAGTGAACGGTTGCAATGTCATCAACGACATTCACCGTTCCTCTTGTGCCGGGGAGAATCGGGTTCGGATCATTTCCCATACTCAAAAGCACGATCCGTGTGCCCCTGGGGTAGCGTTCCTGCAAACGCTTTGCGATTCTGTTCAGTCTGTCAAAATCCTGCATTTGTTACCTTCCTTTTCGTTTCTTGTTTGTTCGGGCGGGAAAGCGGTATCCGAACCGGTCTTCAAAGCCTTCGCTTTTGCGCAGTTCCCGCATCAGCTCGTCCCTGTATTCGGAGTCGGTGCAGGATACGAACTCCCGGTCTTCCACTTCCAGAAGCACCGCGCCGTCCGGTTCCGTGATCCCGCCGTCGTGTGTCAGAAGAAAGTCAGCCACTTCCTCGACGCTGCATAGTGGGGTTCTGTCATCGGGTTCGAATAATGAAAGCCCGTACAGAAGTGTATATCGGTTGTCTGTCTGATTCACCTCCGAGCATCCTCAGAGGATGAAAAAAGGGAGGTCATGTTCTTCACATACCTCCCAAGTTGAAGCCCTGTTCCAGTCTTTCGGCAAACTCGTCTTCATTGTCTACAAAGTAATCGTCACCCGAGTGCCAGAAGCTCACACAGATTCTGCCCGAGCTGCTATAGCTGTCGATATTGATCTCCTGCTGCTCAAAGCCTTCGCCCAGACCGTCAGAATTCTGTCCCGTGATCCAGTCTTTCAGATCTGCTTCCTGTTCTGCCGTCAGCTGACCTGCCGTTTCCACAGTAACGCAACCGTACAGCTCACCGCCTTGCCTTTTGAAATCCCAGGTAGCGGAACGGAGCTTTGCCACGACAGTGTTGTTGCCGTGAAAATATGCCGCCATATCCTCGCCGTCATCCCGGTTGTAAAACCGGAGTGCCTGACGGATTTTATCTTCATAGCGGGCAGCAAAGCGACCGTCATATTCTTCGGGATCATCGTCGTAATCGCCCCAGCGGTTCGCTGTGTACAGGTTCACGGTAAGCGGAAAATAGTATTCCTGTCTGATCGAGGGAACGGTAGCGGCATCGATGGCTTTGCGAAAGTCATCAAAATGCTCCGGCTTTTGATTTGCGATCCGTTCCATGACACCGAGCTGCTGTTCATACGGCAGTTTGAAGAGACTGCGAAAGCCCGTGTTGAGTCTTCCGAGGGAGACTTTCTCGTTTCGGCAAAGCTCTGCGATGTTTCTTTCTGCTATTCCGGTCGGTTCAAGCGAAACCATGATTCCCGAGGAATCCTGACCTTCGCAGGGGAGTTCGTAATCGTCAAGCCTGTCGACACCGAAGTATGACAGGACGCCGGCGATCTGAAATCTGTCTGCGGGCAGGTGCAGAGAAGCGGTCTTCGCTCCTCTTGTCAGATTTGCAATCATAGCGTTCATCCTTCCTTTCCATAAAAATAAGCCAAACGCTCGGCTGAGTAGCGTTTGGCTATGTAGATTATTCAGTTAGACAAACTGGAATTTATTAGGCAAACAGAATAAGTGCAACACCTGTGATAAGCAGAACTATACCAACAACAAACTCTATCATTCCCACTTTCTTTGCGTATTCTTCTTTCTTCCGACCGGCTTTGAAGTCCGCCTCAAAACCGTTGATAAGATTGTATTTCTTTTTAAAGTAAATGAAGTATCCAAACAGAAGGAATGCCAATCCCAGAACTACAGCCAATACCTTTAGGAATATCATATAAACACCTCCACAAAAAATTCCGATTTGTTGATAACTCATTATATCATAAATCTATCCACTTTTCAATCTATATCACGCAATTAACTTGGAAAGAAATCCCGCCGAGCGAGGGGTTATCTCGGCGGTCATTCTTTTACTCGTTGTCCGCTTCATAGAAGGCTTCTGCCGCCAACCGCATGGCGATCTTGAATCCGGCAGTAAAGGCTTCGCGCTCGGAGATGCCGTTCAGCTCGATTTCTGTGGCACAGAACTTTTCAAGCAGTTCTTTCTGCTCATCCGAAAGGGCTTCAAGCAATTCGGCTTTATTTTTGGATTGCCTATGTTGCAGTTCACGGTATTCCTGATTATCTGAAATCAGGGTGTCCTGCGGACTGATCTCGCCGTCCCATAATTCATCGATCATCTTTTTCATTTTCATCGCCTCCTGTAACCACACACAATACCACACCAATACCGAAAAGTCCAGAAAACAAACTGATAACAATCAAATTCTTCTGTTTCGTATGCTTGAATCCTCTACTGTTTCCAGCACCCCCTCCTTATTCTAAAGAATTTTGACCATTAATATCACACATCCCTCTTGAATTGTTTGCATTTGTGTGGTATAATACTTGCGAGGAGGGGGTAAAATATGCTGATTAATACTGTTCTCCATAATGAAGCTGATCGAAATGCCCATATGCTTAACGAGTATCGCAATTTGCTTGCCCAACTGCCAAAAGGATCTTTAATCTGTCGGAAGGACTACTATTACTTGAAATATCGCGAAAATGGCAAGATTTGTGACAAATATATTGGTAAGGCAGGAAGTACTGTTGACCAGCTTCGAGAACAACTCGAATTGCGGAAGCACTATAGCGATATGCTGAATGCATTGGAACAAGAGCAGCGAGCAATACATAAATTGTTGGAGGAAATCTCATGATCGTTTTTCACGGAAGTACAGATTTGGTTGAGAGCCCTGAAATAAGGGAAAGTGAATACTATCTTGATTTCGGAACCGGGTTTTATACGACTACATCTTACGAGCAAGCCGAGCGTTGGGCGCAAATCAAAATGCGTCGACTCAACAAGAAGGTTGGCTATGTTGCGAGATATGAATTTGATTTTGAAGCCGCGAAACAGGCTACTAATATTCTCAAATTCGATTGTGCAGATATGGCTTGGCTTCAATTTGTCGTAGGCAATCGAAGAGGTGAACCATTAACGGGAAATACCGATATGCATATCGGACCTGTTGCTGATGATAACGTATACCGTTCGATTCGCTTATTTGAAACCGGAGTGCTCGATGCTGAGGAAACGGTAAAACGACTTAAGACCGAATTACTGCATGACCAATGGACATTTCACACGGATTTGATGTTGTCGTTTTTGAAGTTTCTTGATTATACAGAAGTTCATGAGGAGGTTTGATAATGGGACACGAACAATTTGTTGCTATCATGCCGTATATCAGCGCAGATCTTGTCAATATGATTACCCAGAAGCAAAACATTACTGAGGCGGACGCACTAAACAAACTCTATTCGTCCAAGTTGTATGGGCTGTTGGAAAAGGAAGAAACGAAGGTATGGCAATATAGCACCGATATGCTGTACTCTCTGTTCGTTAAAGAAGAACAAACAGGTAGCTTAGTCTTTCCCGATGTGTGAGGAGGGTAACTTATGAGTAAAGAGATGGAATTTACAATCTTCTGTGTTGAGAACTACAAGCATTATAAGAACTTGACCGGAAAACAGACCGTTGAGCTCTTCAACCGATACGGAGTGTTTGACTACCTGCGTGAGTTCTACGATGTTCTTCACACCACCGGGCATCAATATATCAATCACGATATCGACATATACCTCAACGCAAGAAATGCAACAATAACCGCATAATGTTTTTTACCGACAGGCAGGACTTCAGTTTGCCTGTCGGTTCTTATATTTTTTGCAGTGAAGCATTCGCTTTTGAAAGCATCTTTCCATTGATTCAAACAAAACATGGCCTCTACCTCAGTACAGTAAAGGTTATATGATGAAAGTTATAAACGATTTTCTTATCCGAAGCCTTAAAAAGCCCGGCGAAGCCCATAGTATATGCGAATTAAAAACGACTTTTTCGTTTTTAGTATTGACATCTCTCTTCATTTGTGCTATACTATGATTGATTAAAAACGCAAATTGCGTAATTAAGGAGTGACCAAACATGAAACTACTAAAAATTATTGCTTCGGGTTTACCTTTGTTTAAGGACAAATGTGAGATTGATTTCTTTGCTTTGCAGAGAGTGACCAACGACAACGCAGATAAGATGAGTTCTCTGTTCTCTACAAGCTCTCAGTGCTTCTATCAAAACAATGTTTTGTCTTTCATCGGTATCAACGCTTCCGGTAAGACTTCTATCTTAAAACTAATTTCTTTCGTTTGCGGAATGCTCAGCAATCAATCAATCAACAACATCTCGTGCAACGAGGTTCTTGATGGTATAGATAGTAAGGGCAAGGTTTCTTTTGATATCTTCTTCTATGCCGAAAACAAAACTGTTAATGTACTGCATACCGTTGTCGGTAAAAAGGAAAACAAGTTCATCATACTGGATGAATTCTTGAAATCCAAGCCGAGCTCTAAGGTAAAAAACAAGAATGCGATCTTTGACTTTGAAGATTGCGAAGCTCTTTTGACAAGAGACAATGATGAAGCATTTTTGCTTGACGATATCAGCATTATGGTTGCTTTCAACAAGAAGACAAAGGATACTCTTGTTGTAACCGATATGCTTCAGTACACTAACATCAATCAGCTCAGCATCTCTGAGGATTGTCCTCCCGAACTCATTGCCTTCTTTGATCCGAGTGTTGAATACCTCCACGTAAAAACCAAAGGTAAGGACACGGATATCCGTTTGAAGTTCTTCGGTAAAGAAGAGATTGCTTTGAATCAGCTCTCCGATCTGAACCGTTATCTTTCCTCCGGTACGATCAAAGGTATCAACACCTTCTTAAATGCTACGAGAGTCTTTGAGAATGGCGGCTACTTGATCGTTGACGAACTTGAAAACCATTTCAATCGTGAGATTGTTTCCACTTTGATTCGCTTCTACATGGACAAGAAAGTGAATCCTAAAGGAGCAATGCTTATTTTCTCCACGCACTATGCAGAGTTGCTTGATGAGTTCGAGCGCAACGACAATATCTACATTGTTCGTAACCGAGGCGGTATTACTGCTGAGAATCTCTCTGTTATCCTCAAACGAAACGATATCAAGAAGAGTGAAGCATATCAGAGTGGCTTCCTTGAGGGAACTGTTCCCATGTACGATGCGTACATGGCTTTGAAAACCAGCTTGATTCGTTCTCACAAGGAGGATGAATAATGAATCTCACAAAGTACGTTGCCTGTATCTGTGAAGGTGCGGCCGAAAAAGCAATCATGGAGATACTGCTTGACGCAGACAAACTGATTTTCAAGCGAGACGATTTGCTTGAGGGTGAGCTGCTTCGTTGCCGTAGCGGAAAGAACTTTGAGGAACAACACTTGAGGAAAGGCTTCACCGAAAAAATTACAGTTCTTCGCATTCTTGATTCTCGCCGGGAACAGTTCAGGCTTAGTAAAGCCTATGAACATAAAATTGAAATCATCAACGTCATCACCGCCCCAGAAATCGAAATGCTCGTTATTTTTAATGAGGACAAATACGAGGAATACAAAAAGTCCGGTAAAAAACCAAGTGACTTCTGCAAAACAGATTTGAAATACCCCAATGTGAAAAGCACCGACTTTGTAAAGCGGTACTTCGCAGATATCACTTCATTGATTGCATCCATCGTGGAATACCGAAGAGTTTCCAATGTCCCGAGTGGCGAATACACTTTGTCTGATCTTTTGAAATGATCTATTGACAGCCTCTGCTTAGTAAAACAAGCAGAGGCTGTTTTTTTACATAGAATTGTTTTGACCTTACTTCTTTGATTCGATCTCACGCCCACCAGTCTGCTGTACACTTCCTTCTGAGCGTGCAACTTCCGTTTTTGAAAGCGTATTTTCATGGATTGTCGCAAACAAAACATAACCTTTATCGAGCTACAGCGATGTATCCATAATTGTATTGCCAATTCATTTCTTCTGGTCTTCAATTAAACGAATGAGCTTGTCTTTACACTCATCTTCAGTTGGCGCATAAACATTATAGGTCTTACGCTTTCCGTCTTCAACAGGGCTATATCTACCTTGCCAACAGTTTTCGGATAACCGTTTTATATACCCTGTGCCGCCTTTTCTCCTTTTGCCTTTATTAGGCTTAAAATCGCGATCGATCTGCAATCCTGTTTTTTCTTCCGTATATTTTATTCCGGCGATTTTTCTGTCTATCGTGATTGCGGATTGGTTTTGCATTTCGTTTGTTATGTGTGTATATGTATCCAGTGCTGTTTCCACTGTATTGTGTCCGAGAATGTCCGCAAGCGTTTTTACGTCGATACCATTCTCTAATGCCATCGTAGCAAAGGTATGCCTGATATCATGAAACCGTATATGTCTGCACCCCGCATTTTCCAATATGCGGTTTAAACGCCTGCCGCAAGCTTCCGGGTCTATCGGTCGATTCGGACCCTTAGGTGAAGGAAACATCCATTCGCCACAAGCACCTTGTTTGTATCTCTTTAGAACTTTCATTGTGATTTTCGTCAGTTTTATGGTGCGGATTGCGCTGGGTGTTTTGGGCTTAGATATAACCAGCTCTCCTTTGATTCTTGTATATTGACGTCTGATTTTGAGTTCGGATTTTTGAATATTCAAGTCGCTCCATTTCAACGCCACCAATTCTCCTCTGCGAAGACCTGTCGTCAAATCAAGGAACAGCATCTCAAACATCCCGTCGTACATCGCTTGCATGAGAAGCCGATAGATTTCATCATGCGTTAAAATTGTGATTTTGCCATGGACCTTTGGTGGAAGTCTGCAACCGGTCGCCGGATTTTTATATATCAGTCTCTCCTCGATTGCTTTTTTTAGTGCCGCACTGCAGTGGGAGTGAATATGTCGAATGTGAGAGTTCGACACTCCTGTCCCGAAGGCATCGGTATTGATAAGCCGTCCCTCGGTCAGAAGATGAGAATAAAACGCTTGCAAATCATTGTTTTTCAATTCATCCAACGGTATATGTCCGATCTTCGGAATAATCTGTTTATATATTCTGTTACTATATGTTTCTTGCGTGGATTCCCGTAACCTTGGCGCACAGAACTCGCGAAACCAATAATCCATCCATGCCCCAAATGGCATATGTGGGTCCAGCTTTTGCATCAACCCCAACGACTCTTTTATCGCTTTGAGTTTGGTCAAGCACTCTTCTTCGGTCTTTGCGGATACTTGACGATATTTGAATTTTCCGTTTTGATCACGCCCTAATGCTATTCTTGCTCTCCATCTTCCGCTTTTGAGTTGTGATGGCTGTCCTCTTCTTCCTTTTGCCACTGATCCACCTCCTCTCCGACAAGTTCGTTGAAGAAGTGTCCAATTGTTTTGGCCGCTCCCTTTTGCATTTCAGCTGTAACATGGCCATATCTGTCGAGCGAGAAACTCGCCTTGGAATGACCCAAGATGCTCGATAGTGTTTTGGGGTCAATCCCGGCGGATACCGCATGGGTGGCAAAGGTGTGTCGCAAATCATGAAACCGTATGTTTGGTAATCCTGATGATTTAAGTATCACTTTTAATTGTCTCAATGCGGACTCGCCCGTTATCGGCTTCGATAAATCTTTCGGCTGAGGAAACATCCATTCGGATTGTGCCGAAGTCTTCCTGTTCACCAAAACTTGATATACGCTGTATGGTAATTTTATGACTCTCTCGCTATAGCATGTTTTGGCTTTCCCAATCGTTCCGTGTGGAGTTACCGATCGATTTACATGTAATTTTCTCTCAACTATATCGAAATCCGACCATTTCAGTGCACATATTTCCCCTCTGCGCAAGCCTGTCATAATCTCAAGATAGAAGAAATCTCTCCACTGTTCATTGCTTTGAATCGCTGAAATGAAGATTTTTAATTGCTTTTCATCTAATACCATCAGTTCAGTTGGATCGATTTTCGGGATCGTGGTTCCATTCGTAGGATTGCTCAGGATCATCTTTTCTTTCAGAGCGTATTCCATTATTTCGTGTAATAACATATGGAT
>ENA-OPDO01000278-OPDO01000278.1-human-gut-metagenome-genome-assembly--contig:-NODE-278-length-11796-cov-3.708287_pt1 | contig 11796 bp, 9 predicted proteins | sample MGYA00241626_ERZ501515 | MGnify/ENA primary metagenome ERZ501515 (study PRJEB25962, sample SAMEA2042431) | human gut metagenome | biome: human gut; feature: human-associated habitat; material: faeces...
AGGGTAACCGTGAGAACATCAAGATTACCACTCCATTCGACATCAAGGTAGCGGAAGCTTTGCTGGGCTGATAATCTGCATGTCATCCCTGTTAGACAGGATGACGAAGACTGAGCCATAAGCTGGCAAGTTCAAGTTCACTATCTGGCGGATTCTGGAAGTACCGGTACGGAAGGTTGCCGTAATCTGGCGCTCCTTATTCTCCTGATTAATCAGGAAATAGATATCCTTCCTGCCCGTTGCCTCCAGAACCAGACGGTGGGCATAATCCATATTCTCAGGCAGTATGACATCCGGATCGATGCCATACTGCGAGAAGTTCTTCGCCTGATAAGGCTTGTCGATGATGACGATGCCTTCCTCACGCAATTCCTCCAGTTTCGCTTTTATCTCAGCAGAGAGAGAGCTATCCGGCTGCGAAACCACGAGAATGCGATAATCCTGATTTCCAGGCAGTTTTCCCTTCGGACTGTATTCGAAATTCCATTTCAGCAAGGCATCCTTGTTAATCAAATCGTATTTGTAACCACGAGGGGCACGATAGCTGTTCTTTTGTTCGGGGTTTTCCGAAGGATGAAACACAGCGATATCAACCACCGGTCTGCCCTGCTGCAGATAATGCTGGCACATGGTGATGTAATCCATGAAACCTCGAGCCTCTGGATGCCGGACAATATCATGCTGGAAAATGAACCTGTTGATGCCAAGCGCCAGGTGGCGGTCTGTCAAAGGTTTGAGCAAGGCGGGCGTTCCGTTCCGTACGCCATAGTTTCCTGTACAAGCCACAGCCTGAACCGGATTTTCATTATAGATATGGGCTCTGCTTACGGCACGGAACATATCGTCGGGATGATCGGTACGCAGGATAGGCTCACAAGAAACCTCAACATACTGTTCTTCTGCCAGACGGGTGAAGGTCTGGAAGAACATCTCCTTTACCAGTTCCTCGATGGTGAGACGGATATCATTCTGTACCTGTTCGTATCGGGAAGCCGACTCCAGCGGGACACCTGCCATGACAGGAAGATAGGGGATGAGATCATAGCCGCGGCGCACCTTGAATTCTTCGGCAAACTGACAGCCCCAGTTCTGGCTACCCCACTCTCTCGGGTCGATATACAGATACGACACCACATCGCCATGCGGACGGTTCAGTAACGGCGCATACCAGGAATCGAAAAGCTTCTTTACAGCTGCCGGTGAGAACCTGTCCACCTCAAGTCCCATACCTTTCCCATCCGTTGCATGAGTCTGTCCCGTTGAGGTATGTCCCATCCGCAACAGGCACCAGGAGCCCTTAGGCAACTTATTCTGCAAGATACCATTCACCATGACACCCATCACCATTCCCCCTTCCATTTTCAAGGGGAGCACATCAGTCATCGGCACCGCCTCGCTCCGGGCAGCCGAATCGGTTGCGTTGCGCCAGGCAGGACCCGTTTTTCCTTTAAAGCGGATGGCAAAAGCAGCAATATCCTGATAATATCCACCTTCGTTTCCGGCAGACTGCATCTTTCCGTCCTTATAACTCTCGGGCTGCCACATCTGCAAGCCTTCAATCTTCTTTCCGCCCTTCACGATGGTATCGGTCCAGACAACCTTCTGCATCGATTCAGCAGGGAGGACAAACGGATTGCCAGGCAGGACATGGATGCCCATATCAAAATCGAGAGAGTCGGCTAGCTGGAAGGAATAATCCATCATCTTCCAGAACTCAGGCGACAGCTGTGCCACCCCGTCCTGAGATTCCAGATGCTCGCCGGCTTCACGTACCGGCATCAGCCAGATACCGCCCATACCAACATTCTTCATACCCGTCAGATCGGCATGAATACCCGGTCTGGAAACGGAGCCATACTTCCAGTTCCAGAAGGTCCAAGGCTTAGCCTCGTCATTATATGCCATTGCCGACACAACCAGAAGCGCCAGCAAAGCTATCACCATATATCTTTTCTTACTATTCATGAAAGTTTTAATCTTATTCGGTGCGAAGGTACGAAGAAAAATCAATATAAACAAATAAAAAAGCCACAATTGCGGAAAAAAAGCGTTAAACATTTTGGCTGTTTTGCCATAATGTTGTACTTTTGCATCATTATGAATAGTATTTTAGACCAAGACATCATGTTCCTGCCAGGGGTAGGACCCAAGAAGAAAGAGATACTGAGCAAGGAGCTCGGCATCAACTCTTATAGTGACCTGCTGGAATACTATCCATATAAATATGTAGACCGCTCCAAGGTTTTCCACATCAGCGAACTCAATGCCGACATGCCCTTTGTACAACTCAAAGGCAAGATACTCAGCTACGATGAGATCGATACCGGTAAGCGCAACAAGCTGCTGGTAGCCCATTTCTCAGACGGCTACGGTGTGGCTGACCTCATCTGGTATCGCGGTGCCCAATACATCATGAAGACCTATAAGGTGGGAACCGAATATCTCGTTTTCGGAAAGCCAACCGTCTTCAACGGCAGATTCCAGTTTACCCATCCCGACATGGACGATGCCACCAATCTCCAGATTTCAGAGATGGGCATGCAGCCCTACTACTCGCTTACCGAGAACCTGAGAAAACGCGGCTACACCTCACGTTCCATAGAGAAGATGACCAAGCAGTTGGTCACCATCCTTCCTCCTCTTCCCGAAACGCTACCAAGCCATATCGTAGACCGTCTGCATCTGGTTTCGCGCGATGCAGCCATCCGCATGATTCATTATCCGCATTCCCATCAGGAGATGCAGAAAGCACAGGTACGCCTTAAATTTGAGGAACTCTTCTATGTGCAGCTTAATATAATAAGGTATGCCACCGACCAGCGCCGCAAGTTCAGGGGCTATGTCTTCAACCGCATCGCTGACATCTTCAACGGGTTCTATGCCCATCATCTGCCTTTCGAACTGACAGGGGCCCAGAAACGGGTGATGCATGAAATCAGAGCCGATATGTGCAGCGGCAGACAGATGAACCGTCTTCTGCAGGGTGATGTAGGTTCGGGCAAGACGCTCGTGGCTCTCATGACCATGCTCATTGCGCTGGATAACGGTTATCAGGCATGTATGATGGCACCTACCGAAATTCTTGCCGAGCAGCATCTGCAAACCATCTGCGACTTCCTGCAGGGAATGGACATCCGGGTAGAACTGCTCACAGGCATCGTAAAGGGAAAGAAGAGAGAAAAGATTCTTGCCGACCTGGCTACGGGCGACATCCAGATTCTGGTAGGCACCCATGCTATCCTCGAAGACCCGGTGGTTTTCAGAAGATTAGGCGTAGCCGTCATCGATGAGCAGCATCGCTTCGGTGTGGCGCAGAGAGCCAAGCTGTGGAACAAGAGCGAGAATCCGCCTCATATCCTCGTGATGACCGCCACTCCTATCCCCCGCACCCTCGCCATGACCATTTATGGTGACCTGGACGTGAGCGTGATTGATGAACTGCCACCGGGCAGAAAACCGATACAGACGCTACATAAGTTTGATACCCAACTCACTAGCCTCTATCAGAGCATCCGCCGCCAGATTAATCTCGGCAGACAGGTATATATCGTCTTTCCGCTGATCAAGGAAAGCGAGAAGAGCGACCTGAAGAACCTGGAAGAAGGTTACGAAACGCTGAAACAGGCATTCCCGGAATTCAAATTGAGTAAGATTCATGGCAAGATGAAATCTGCCGAAAAGGAGGTAGAGATGGAGCAGTTTGTAAAGGGCGAAACACAGATTCTCGTTGCCACCACCGTGATAGAAGTTGGTGTAAATGTGCCCAATGCTTCTGTGATGGTTATCCTGGACGCACAGCGCTTCGGTCTCTCCCAGTTGCACCAGCTGCGAGGCCGTGTAGGAAGAGGCTGCGACCAGAGCTACTGCATTCTGGTAACCAACTATAAGCTTTCAGAAGAAACCCGCAAACGTATTGATATCATGTGCGATACGAACGACGGTTTCCGTATCGCCGAGGCCGACTTGAAACTCCGTGGTCCCGGCGACCTGGAGGGAACGCAGCAGAGCGGCATGGCTTTCGACCTGAAGATAGCGAATATTGCCAGAGATGGTCAGCTGGTACAACTGGCACGCACAGAAGCACAGGAAATCATCGACAACGATCCCGAATGCAATGCTCCTCACAACGCCCTGCTCTGGAACCGCCTCAGGGAATTGAAGAAAACCCATATTAACTGGGCAGCCATCAGCTAAAGCAGCAAGCATGAGCAGTTCCTGCTATCAGAAAGCAAGCAAAAGCAGTTCCTGTTATCAGAAAGCAAGGCTAAAAGGTGGCTTCAGCTATCAAGCAGCCTCACCCCCGTTCCAGGCGATTCCATCGCCTGTCCCAAAAGTAAAAAGTATAATTATGGATAGAAGAAGAAAGCCGGCTATCAGGGAGCCGCGACCAGAAATAACCCTGGAAGAAATGAGAGCCATTCTCGAAAACATTACGGAAATAGAAAGCGCAACAGGCATCAGATACGTCAAACTGCATGTAACGGCAAAGATGATTATCGGTATCAGAGAGTCATCGGGTAAGGAATTTACCATCAATCTCAACGACCTCTACGCGCTTATCAGGAATGCCTCCGATTCACCAGTCCGGAGGTAAAAAAGTATATTTTCATGGGGCATTCTCCTGCCGTGGCTCTGTTGAGAATGCTACAAAAGCATGAAACGTACTAAAAGTCAACTCCTTGCATCTCATTTTCCTAATGTAAGTTAAAAAAAAGGCTAGGGCGTTAAATATCGCCCTTTTGGCTTTAACAACTTTGGTTTTTTGAAGTTTTTTTGTTATATTTGCAACGTCTATATAACAAAACCGCTACATGAAGGCATTTGCCTTAGTGGTTTTTGCAGAATTTCTTGTATGATTCTGCGCTGTTGACACGAACCTAAAAAAGAAAATAGAAAAAGTAGTATGAGTTTTAAAAAGAGTATAAAGAAAATTTCGGTCGTTGCATTGTTGGCGCTAACAGCTTCTCCCGTTTGCGGACAAGATCTGTTGGCAAGACAGGCACCTGTAGACCACAGAATGAAATCGCTCGACACACTCGCTGTGTCGCATTATCGAATGATTGAAGACAGAGAGAACCCTGCAGCCGAGCTGTATGAGGATTTCTCCAACAAGTACGCTCACAGGGCTACAACCTTGCCTGAGCACTTCCGCATCGATCTCCGTCATTTCTGCATGCCAACTCCTAGTCGCGTTGTCACAAGTAACTTCGGTTACCGTGCTAGCTTTGGCCGCCAACATAAAGGTATGGACATCAAGGTTTATATTGGCGACTCAATCCGCTCAGCCTTTTCAGGCAGAGTTCGCATCGTAAGATATGAAGGTGGTGGTTACGGTAAGTACATCGTGATTCGTCACAACAACGGTTTGGAGACCATCTATGGTCACCTCTCTAAGCAGCTCGTTACTGAGGGCGAAGAGGTAAGAGCCGGCGATGTGATTGGCTTGGGTGGTAATACGGGTAGAAGTACCGGTTCGCATCTCCACTTTGAGACCCGTCTCTGTGGTGTGGCTCTGAACCCGGCACTCTTCTTCGATTTCCGCAACCAGGACGTTACAGGCGACTTCTACAGCTTTAACCGTAATACCTACGAAAGCGAATCAGCTGATGCCAATGCTGCCCGCGGCAAGGTTGGCAACGGTGGTTACACCAGAGAGCAGGTTAACGGCGGCGAAGTGGGAAGATACTACGAACTGCCTGCTGGCCACGAGAAGCTCTACCACAAGGTGAAGCCAGGCGAAACGCTTAGTTCTATCGCTGAAAAGCGCGGCGTATCTGTAGAGCAGATCTGCAGACTCAACGGCTACCGCAAAGACAAGAAGGTTAGTGTAGGACAGATTATCAGATACGTATAATACGTATAAAAGAATAAACTCAAAAAAAGAGGGTGTGTCATAAATTAATGACACACCCTCTTTTTTTAGACCTTTATTTTCGCGATTCCCCGGCATTACAAGATGCCGAAGAGTCGCAATACATCGTTCAGGTTGGCCACGACAAGCAGAAGAATCAGTATGCCGAAACCAATATACTCAGCACGCTCCATGAACTTATCGCCCGGTTTGCGACCTGTGATAATCTCATAGAGAAGGAAGAACACATGTCCACCATCAAGAGCAGGGATAGGAAGAATGTTCATGAAGGCAAGAATGATACTCAGGAACGCTGTCATAAGCCAGAATGCATGCCAATCCCATACAGATGGGAAGAGACTGCCCAGCGCACCGAAGCCACCCAGACTCTTGGCACCTTCCTTAGAGAAGACATACTTCATATCGCCCACATAACCGGCCAAGACATTCCAGCCGTATTTGATGCCGGCAGGGAAACTCTCGAAGAAGCCATAGTTGACATGAGTAATCTTATAATCGAGCATGACAGGATGATTGTAGAAACCAAACTTCACACCCTCTTCGGTAGACTTCAGGAGAACACTCGACTTGACGGTATCGCCAGAAGCCTTGAGATAAGTAACCTGAGCCATAAGTGCTTTGGCACTATCCTGCGGCGTCTCAGCCGAAGCAAGCACATCCTCTACTCTGCCCAATTCAATCTGAAATTCGTTGAAAGAGACTACCTTTTTATTATTAATAGCAAGAATCTGATCACCCTTTACCAAACCGAGTTTGCTGGCAGGTGAATCCTTCATCACACTATCAATCTGCAGCGGTACATACACATCTACGAAGCGAGGACTGCTCTTAATCATACTGAGCATGTCGAGATCGCCAGGCAGATTAAGCGTCACCGGTTTGCCCTGACGGATAATATTGACCTGCTTAGCCTCAGAGAGATTACGATACAGATCGCCATCAAAGGTCTTGAACTCACCCAGATCGGTGCTTACCAGAATATCCTTATCCTGGAAGCCCAATGCCTTAGCCTCGGTATTGAACTTCATACCATAACTCATATCGCGGGTAGCCACATAATTGTCGCCCCAATGGAACAGAATCATGGAATAGATGAAGAGAGCCAGCACGAAGTTGACCAGCACGCCACCAATCATGATGAGCAGGCGCTGCCATGCCGGTTTGCTGCGAAACTCGTATGGCTGTTCCGGCTGTTTCATCTGTTCGGTATCGAAACTTTCATCTATCATACCCGAAATCTTACAATATCCTCCGAGCGGCAACCATCCCAAACCATAGGTAGTATCCGAATTCTTTGGCTTGAACTCGAAGAGATGGAACCAAGGGTCGAAGAACAGATAGAACTTCTCCACTCTTACACCAAAGAGTTTGGAGAAGAAGAAGTGTCCGCCCTCATGGAGCAACACTAAGATGGAAAGCGACAGCATCAGCTGCAACGCTTTGATCAAAAATACTTCCATTTATTTACTTTGAACTTTGAACTTGGAACTTTGAACTTTATGATTAGCCCTATATCCTACGTTCATTTTAACTATTAACTATAAACTATTAACTATAAACTATTACTTGTGCATCAGCTCTGTAGCTATGCGGCGAGCCTCAGCATCGGTCTGCAGATAGACATCGAGGTCGGGATTACTGTCGAAAGTAGCCTTCGCCATCGTCTCTTCGATGATATCAGCCATCTGAAGGAAGCCACACTCACCTTTGCGGAAGCCGGCATTCACTATCTCGTTGGCTGCATTCACGATACACGACATATTACCACCCTTTCTGATGGCATCGAAAGCCAGTTGCAGGCACTTGAACTTCTGATAGTCAGGCTTGAAGAACTGCAAATCCTGCGTTTTGAAGAGGTCGAGACGATCGCCATTCAGATGCAGACGCTGAGGGAAAGAGAAGGCATACTGGATAGGCAGACGCATATCTGGCACACCCAACTGAGCCTTGACAGCACCATCAACAAACTGAACGGCACTATGCACAACGCTCTGCGGATGGATAAGCACCTCAATTTTGTCAGCCGGAACCCCAAAGAGCCATTTAGCTTCTGTCACCTCGAAGCCCTTGTTCATGAGCGAAGCCGAATCGATGGTTATCTTGGCACCCATATCCCAGGTAGGATGCTTGAGGGCGTCGGCAGCAGTCACCTTCTCCAACTGCTCGTGGGTATAATTACGGAAAGGACCACCCGAACAGGTCAGAAGAATCTTCTCTACCTCGTTGTCGCCCTCACCCACCAGACTCTGGAAGATGGCACTATGCTCGCTGTCAACAGGGAGGATAGGCACATGATATTCCTGTGCAAGATTACAGATCAACTCACCCGCTACCACCAGCGTTTCCTTGTTGGCAAGACATATCTTCTTACGCGCCTTGATGGCATGGATGGTTGGTTCCAGGCCCGAGAAGCCTACCATGGAAGCCAGCACCATATCGATAGGCTCAGCCTGTACGATATCGCAAAGCGCCTGAGCACCGGCATAAACCTTGATATCAGGCTCATCACTGAGCATATCCTTCAGCTCCTCGTAGCGAGCCTCATTGGCTATGACCACAGCAGCCGGATGGAACTTGCGAGCCTGCTCGGCAAGTTCCTGCACTCGGTTGTTGGCGGTGAGGCAATATACCTCGTAAAGGTCACTGTGCTGCTCGATGACATCAAGCGCCTGTGTACCGATACTTCCCGTAGAACCGAGAATACATATCTGTTGTTTCTTCATATTTCTTCACTTTATAAGTCGAGCAATCCTTCCGGAATCGCCATTCTGATTTCTTTCTTTTCAGCGCTCACCTCTTCGATGAGGTCATTGCTGGCAGGGATGAGGATTTCATCACCTGCATCGGTTGTTACCTCGAAAAGAAGGTTGAGGGTGGAATCGTCTACATGTTCTATGGTACCTACCACCTTGCCGCTTACAGCATCTACCAGATGGAAACCGATGATTTCTGCCCAGCTCATGTTCTCTTCATCACTGTCAGAGAGATGACGTGGGAAGAAAACCTCGCAACCGGTATAGTTGCGTGCCTGCTCTTGGGTATCAATATCCTCAAACTTCACGAGCACATTCTCATCGTTCTTAAACCGATATTCTTCTAAATAGAAAGGCACGAGGATGCCATCGATGTCGAGTACCAGGTACTCGGCATCTACACGGTCGAAAACATCATCTGTAATGGCGAAAGTAATCTCGCCCTTCACACCATGAGGTTTTCCCAACTTGCCTATCTTATATACTTCGTCACGTCTAATCATTCAACATTCAACATTCAACATTTAACATTTAACATTGATTAATCACTGACACGGGTAATCTTGGCACCCAGCGCATTAAGGCGATGCTCGATATCCTCATAACCACGGTCTATCTGGGCGATATTGGCGATGCGGCTGGTACCGTTGGCACTCATGGCAGCAATCAGCAGGGCAATACCGGCACGGATATCAGGACTGGTCATTCTGCCAGCACGCAGTTTGATCTTATGGTCATGACCAACCACCACAGCACGGTGAGGATCACAGAGAATGATCTGCGCACCCATATCAATCAGTTTATCCACGAAGAAGAGGCGGCTCTCGAACATCTTCTGATGGAAGAGGACGCTGCCACGAGCCTGGGTAGCCACTACGAGGAGCACGGAAAGAAGGTCAGGAGTGAGTCCTGGCCAAGGGGCATCGGCAAGCGTCATGATGGTGCCGTCAATAAACGAATCGATGACATAATGTTTCTGTTCTGGAATCACAAGGTCATCGTCCTCTATCTTTATCTTCACTCCCAGGCGGCGGAATGCATCAGGAATAATGCCCAAATCCTTGACAGACACATTCTTGATGCGCACACCTTCGCCACACATTGCCGCCATGCCGATGAACGAACCTACCTCAATCATATCAGGCAAGATGCGATGCTCGGCACCATGCAGTTTATCAACACCCACGATGGTGAGCAGGTTGCTGGCGATGCCGCTGATCTGAGCGCCCATCGCATTGAGCAGATGGCAGAGCTGCTGGATATATGGCTCGCAAGCTGCATTATAAATGGTGGTAGTGCCCTTTGCCAATACTGATGCCATGATGATATTGGCAGTACCGGTAACCGAAGCCTCATCGAGCAACATATAGCAGCCCTTCAGCTTCTTAGCCTGTATCTGATAAACATTACGCTCATCATCGTGAACGAAGTTGGCGCCCAGATACTTGAAGCCCAGGAAGTGGGTATCCAGACGGCGACGACCTATCTTATCGCCTCCCGGCTGAGCTATGGTAGCCTTGCCACATCTACCGAGCAGCGGACCTATCATGAGCACACTACCACGAAGAGAAGAACATTTCTTCACAAACTCCAGACTGTCGAGATAATCGAGTTTCAACTCATCACTTTGGAATGTATAGTCGTGACGACTGTGCTTGGTTACCTTGACACCTATCTCCTGGAGCAACTTAATCAGGTTGTTCACATCCAGGATGTCCGGCACGTTGGTGATGCGCACAGGCTCGTCGGTAAGGATTGTGGTACAGATAACCTGCAGGGCCTCGTTCTTGGCGCCCTGAGGTGTGATAGTACCTTTGAGCGGATGACCGCCCTCTATGATAAAAGACTCCATAAGCTTGTCTACTATATATAATAATGTGGATTACTTTTTCTTCTTATTATTATTTACATTCTTAGGCTGCGCCTCAATCTTCTCGAAAACGAAGGTATCGAGATCGAGCTGGATGTTGCCATCGGTAAAACGTGCCAGATCGGAAGCTACCTTGGCTACATCACTGGAGCCATGGCTCCAGGTTACCAGGTCGCGATGCATCTGGTTGGCAGTAAGCTCCACGAGTTTATCGCGCTCCTCACTTGGTTCCATCGTCTTCAGCTTTTCGAAAATCTCGAAGAGCATAGCTCCATAATGGCGCACCGGGATGTGCTGCATAGGATATGGCAAAGGCTCCGGCTTGGTTGCTATCTTCACAGCATCCGATACATCATAAGGGAAATCGATGTCGAGCTGGAAATTGCTCATGATGGCAAGCTGGTCCCAGAGTTTCTGCTCATGGTCCTCTACCCCTCTGTTCTCAGGGAACATACGGTCCATGACTGCAATAATGGTCTCTGCACAGCGCTGGCGCTCTTCACGGTCGGTAAGCGTCAGACAATGGTCTACCATCTGCTGAATCTCACGGCCATACTCAGGCAGAATGAGCTTAGCTCTCTGGGTATTATAGTCTAATCCTTCTATATTCATTCTTACAACATTTTATATAATCAATAATTCTAGAGCAGTTTCTTTGGCATCTTAGCCACGAAATCCTTGAGATAGAAAGGCACGAAATATGCCACATCTTCGAACTTGCCCTCTACAAAACGCTTCTCTGCCAGCGGAGCCATATTCTTAGCCAAAGGCTCAATGCCCTCTACGAGGTGAGCATTCGGATGGTTGATGGTCTCCATACACTTGGCAGCGCCATTTCCGAAGAAGTATACATGATGCTGGTCCAGATATTCCTTGTAGGTATCAGCATCCACAATATCAGCCTGAATAGGGCGAACCACCTTCAGGGCGCGGTCGAGCACTTCGGCATATACCTCCATGCGGCGGGCGTCGAGCATAGGTACGATGAGAGCGTCTTCCTCCTCAGGATGTTCGCCAAGCAATACAGGCACAGCCATCAGTTCGAGTGTTGGAACAGCGATGAGTTTCACACCGCGACCATAACAGATGCCCTTCGCCATACTCACACCGATACGCAATCCGGTATAGGAACCCGGACCACAACTTACCGCCACAGCCTCCAGCGGAAGACCATGAGAATCGAGGAAATCAAGAGCCTCATCCACAAACACACCCAACTTAACAGCATGGTTAGGACCTGTGTGATCTTCCTGGTTGAAAATCACCTGTCCACTATCACTAATTGCCACTGAGCACACGTC
>ENA-OPDO01000291-OPDO01000291.1-human-gut-metagenome-genome-assembly--contig:-NODE-291-length-11372-cov-1.722365_pt1 | contig 11372 bp, 11 predicted proteins | sample MGYA00241626_ERZ501515 | MGnify/ENA primary metagenome ERZ501515 (study PRJEB25962, sample SAMEA2042431) | human gut metagenome | biome: human gut; feature: human-associated habitat; material: faeces...
AATTGAAACAAAGAAAAATTTTTATATAATTTATAAAACAATATATATGTGTTTAAAAAAAGATGGATTGTCCAGTGACGAACAAGATTTTATCAGAAAAATTGATATAAAAAAATATAAACATAAAAATGATAATAAAAATATAAATTCAGATAAAGTAAATATTATATTTAGAATAATGTTTGTAGTTAATATATTTCTTTTATTATCTTTAATTTATTTTATTACAGGCAGTTATTCTGAAAAATTTTGTTATCCAATATTAATTGAATTATTTATTTTTATAATATTTTTAGTAATTCAAGTTGTCGCAAATAAAAAGGGTTATAAGTTAAATAAAAATATTGTTGTTAGTATAATAGGTATATTTTTGTCATTAGTTTGCATTATTTTAAATCTGTCTCCTAAAGATATTTCGATTGATTATAATAATATATATAAGTATGAAAAAATATCTTCAATAAAATTACCTGATAATGGTAGATTTTATAAAGGTGTTAATTATCATGAAAACAGCTTAAGTAATTATAAATATTTTAAATCAATTTACTATAATGAATATGCAACTCAAATAGAAAATGAAATAAAGAAAAGTGATAAATGGTTAAGTACTGATAATATTTCTTCAAAATTAAATATTAGAAATTTAAATTATAATTCTGGATATTATTTAATATATAATAAATCACTTAATAAATATACTGATAAAATAGATAAAAAACAAGATTATGAATATTGTATAATGACTTATAATAAAGACACTAAATATTTAATAATAATAGAATTTAAGTATTAGGATGAGATACAAAAATTATCTTATCCTTTTTTAGTGTCAGGTTAATGTTCATTTTCATATTATGTATTATGAGGTGAGTTAAAATTTGAATTGGTTTAATAGTTTAAACCCAGTAATTCAAACATTATTAGCAACAATATTCACTTGGGGAGTAACTGCTTTGGGAGCACTTGTTGTTTGCTTTTTTAAAGAGATGAATAAAAAAGTACTAGATACTATTTTGGGATTTAGTGCGGGAGTTATGATTGCATCATCTTTCTGGTCACTTTTATCTCCAGCACTAGATTTGTCATTAGAACTAGGATTTAAAGAATGGGTACTTCCATCAATTGGTTTTATAATAGGAGGCTTATTTGTACTTTTTTCTGATAGCTTTTTAGATAAAGTATTAAGCATAAGAAAGAAAAAAGAAAATAATGAATCATTAAAAAGAAGTATATTATTTGTTTCTGCAATTACGATTCATAATATACCAGAAGGAATGGCAATAGGTGTAGCATTTGGAAGTCTTGCAAGTTCTAGTGCTAGTATGAATGTTGTAGGAGCATTAATGCTTGCACTTGGAATAGGTATACAAAATTTTCCAGAAGGTGCTGCTGTATCACTTCCACTTAGAAGAGAGGGGTATTCTAGGTTTAGAAGTTTTATGATAGGTCAGGCATCAGCAATAGTAGAACCAATTGCTGCTATTATTGGAGTAATACTTGCAATGAGTATAAAAAGTATACTACCAATTCTTTTATCTTTTGCATCAGGAGCAATGATTGTAGTAGTCGCAAGAGAACTACTTCCTGAAAGTGTAAAAGAAAATAAAAATTTATCAACAATAGGTTTAATAGGTGGATTTGTATTAATGATGATATTAGATGTTGCTTTGGGTTAAAGATAGAGTAATCTATCTTTTTTTCTTTATTTTTCCTATTTTTCACCATATTTTACACATAATTAAATTTTATAATGTAGTCATGAAAGAAAGAAAAAATATGAAAAGAAAAATAAAGAATATTATAACTATTATACTTATATCAGTACTATTAGTATGTATGTATTTTACAGTAACTAATAATGTAAGTAATAATCAAAGTAGTGTTCAAAATAATCAAATGGGAGGTATGATGAGTCAAAGGTGAACCACCAGAAAAACCAGGTGATAGTTCAAATGATAATGCAGAAAACTCAAATAATGTACCAGAAAAACCAAACGAGGATTCAGAAAGTTCTAAATCAGATACAGATAGTAATGTTCCAGATAAGCCATCAAATGATAATTCAAATATGGCTGGTGGAAATAATATGATGCCAGGCGAAGGTAATGCACCTGAAATGAATGATAATCAAAACAATTCATCAGTTTACTATTATATAGTACTAGGTCTTGAAGGACTTATAACATCATCATTAATAATATATTTATTTATGTCGGGATTTAATAAAAAAAGTATAAAAGAAACATTTAAATCAGGAGATAAAATAATTATATATTTATTATCTTTAGCATTACTTACTTTAGCATTAACATATTCTAGTGATAAATTATTAAGTAATAATTCTACAAATAAAGATAATCAAATGAATAATAATATGGGAAGTGAAAATGTAACATATAAAGGTGCAGAAGAAATTACAAAAGATACAACTATTTCAAGTGGAGAATATGAATCAACTAACAGTGATGAGAATGCTATCTTAGTTAGTGGTGATATAACATCTAGTTTATCAAACATAACAGTAACTAAAAAAGGTGATTCAACTAGCGCAGACGGAAGTAGTTTCTATGGAAATAATTCTGCTGTATTAGCAAAATCAGGTGCAACATTAACGCTTGATAATATAAATGTAACAACTAGTTCAAATGGCGCAAATGGTGTATTTAGTTATGGTGGAAGTGCTACAACTAATAACTCTAATAGTGATGGAACAAATGTAACAATAAGTAACTCAAAAATAACAACAACAGGTGATAATGCTGGAGGTATTATGACAACTGGAGGAGGTAAAACAACTGCAAATAATTTAACTATAAATACAAGTGGAACATCATCCGCAGCAATAAGATCAGATAGAGGAGGCGGAACAGTTACAGTAAATAAAGGAACATACACTACAACAGGAACAGGTTCCCCAAGCATATATTCAACTGCGGACATAACAGTTAATAATGCAACACTAGTATCAAAAGCATCTGAAGGTATAGTAATAGAAGGAAAAAATAAAGTTACAATAAATAATACAAAATTAACAGATAGTAATACAAAACTAAATGGTCAGTCAACAACATATAAAAATATATTCTTATATCAATCAATGAGTGGAGATGCATCTACTGGTACAGCTGAATTTACTTCTAAAGATAGTGATATAGTAACTAATAATGGTGATACATTTTATGTAACAAATACAACAGCTACTATAAATTTAACTAATAATAAAATTACAAATAATGATTCAAAAGGTAATTTTTTAAGAGTTCAAAAAGATTCATGGGGAAACTCTGGTTCTAATGGAGGAGATGTAACTCTTAATATGACTAATCAAGAAGCAGATGGTGATATTGTTATTGATAGTATTTCAACTCTTACTATGAATTTAAAAGAAAAATCATCATTTACTGGTAAAATCAATTCAGAAAATAGTGCTAAAAGTATAAAACTTGTACTTGATAAAAATAGTAAAATTAAATTAACTGGTGATAGTTATATATCTAGTTTAGAAGATGAAGATAGTAGTTATGATAATATAGATTTTAATGGATATAAATTATATGTAAATGGAACTGCTATAAATTAATATTTACAATGGATAGCCAAAATGATAAAATATAAAGGTACGAAAGAAGATGAGAATATGATAAAGTTTACAAAGATGCAAGGTCTTGGAAATGACTATGTTTATATAGATGCAACTAAAGAAAATATAGAAAATCCTAGTGTGCTTGCTAAATATATAAGTGATAGACACTTTGGTGTAGGATCAGATGGTTTAATATTAATTTGTCCTAGTGATAAAGCAGATTTTAGAATGAGAATGTTTAATTCAGATGGTAGTGAAGCAGAAATGTGTGGAAATGGAATTAGATGTGTTGGTAAATTTGTTTATGACAAAAAATTAACAGATAAAACTTTAGTTACTATAGAAACAAAGGCTGGAATAAAAACTTTAAAATTAAATGTAAAGGATGAAAAAGTAGATACTGTAAGAGTTGATATGGGAACTCCTATACTTGAAAGTGAGAAGATACCAGTTATAACAGATGAAAATATTGCACAAAATTTAAGATTAAATGCACTAGATAAAAGTTTTGATTTTACGTGTGTATCTATGGGAAATCCTCATGCAGTAACAGTTGTAGATAATGTAACAGATTTTGATGTAAAAAAATATGGTAGTATTTTAGAAGTTAATGAGGTTTTTCCAAATAAAACTAATGTTGAATTTGTAGAAATAAAAGATTCTGAAAATATAAAAATGAGAGTTTGGGAGAGAGGTACAGGCGAAACATTAGCGTGCGGTACAGGTGCTTGCGCAAGTGCAGTTGCATGTAATTTAAATGGATTAACTAAAAATAACGTTAATGTTGAACTTTTAGGAGGAAATTTAAATATCGAACTTGGTGAAGATAATCATGTGTATATGACTGGACCTGCAGTAACAGTTTTTGAAGGTGAATTAAATAATCCAAAAGTATTAAAATTAACAAGGTAATAAGTAGGCATATCTTATATTGATATGCTTTTTTTGTGGAAAAATATTAAAAGATTATGTATAATTAATTTAAAGGATTGGTAATTATGAATAGATGTTCTTGGGTTAATATGAATAATGAGCATTATATAAAGTATCATGATGAAGAATGGGGAAGAAAAAGTTTTAATGATAATCATTTATTTGAAATGTTATTACTTGAATCATTTCAGGCAGGTCTTTCTTGGGAATGTATACTAAATAAAAGAGAGAATTTTAGAACGGCATTTGATAACTTTAATATTGATAAAATAATAAATTATGATGAAGAAAAAATAAATGAACTATTAAATAATAAAGGAATAATCAGAAACAAATAAAAAAAAAAACCAGCCATTAACAATGCAAAAATATTTAAAGAAATACAAAAAGAATATGGATCATTTAGTAATTATATCTGGTCATTTACTAGTAATAAGGTTATATATGAAACAGGTAAAACAAAATCAGAGTTATCAGACAATATATCAAAAGATTTAAATAAAAGGGGTATGAAATTTGTTGGAACAATAGTAATATATTCATATCTTCAAGCAATAGGAATAATTAATTCACATGATAAAGATTGTTTTTTATATAAGGAGGAACAATAATGGAAAATGTAATAGAAGTTAAAAACTTAACAAAAGAATATAAAAATTTAAAAGCCATAGATAATTTATCTTTTGAAGTAAAAAGTGGTGAAATTCTTGGACTTTTAGGACCAAATGGTAGTGGTAAAACAACTACAATAAATAGTGTATTATCACTTATAAAAGCAGATGGACAAATAAAAATATTTGGCAAAGAAATGAGTCCAGACGCTTATGATATAAAAAGAAAAATAGGTGTAGTATTTCAAGAAATCGCTGTATTTAATGAGTTAACTGTATATGAAAATATAGATTATTTTTGTTCACTTTATATAACAGATAAAAATAAAAGAAAAGAATATGTAAATGATGCGATAAAACTAGTAGGGTTAGAAAATTATAAAAAGTTTTATCCAAAACAGTTATCAGGTGGACTTCTTAGAAGACTTAATATAGCGTGTGGAATATCACATAAACCAGAACTTATATTCTTAGATGAACCAACGGTTGATCCACAAAGTAGAAATAATATATTAGAAGGTATTAAAAAATTAAGAGATGATGGCGCAAGTATAGTTTATACAACACATTATATGGAAGAGGTAGAAATATTATGTGATAGAATTATTATTTTAGATAAAGGTAAAATACTTGCTGAAGGAACAAGTGATGAACTTAAAAAACGTGCAAATATAGAAGAAAAAATAACAGTAGAAATAGATGAAATAAATAATAAAATAATAGAAGAAATAAAAAAATTTAAAACTGTTCATAATATATCACTAAATGAAAAAGTACTAGTAATTACATATAAAAAAGGCAAAAATAATTTAGGAGAATTAATAGATTTCTTAAAAGAAAATAATGTAAAATATAATAAAATATTCTCAGAAAGACCATCACTTAATGATGTATTCTTATTTCTTACAGGTAAGGAACTTAGAGACTAATGTTTATAAATAATTTTAAATATTCATTTAAAGTATTAATAAGAAATAAAGGATTAATCTTTTGGACATTTGCCTTTCCAATATTACTTGGATTATTCTTTTATCTTGCATTTTCAGATATAGAAAATAAAGAAACTTTTAAACAAATAGATATTGCAGTTATAGAAAATAAAGAGTTTCAAAATGATGAATTCTATAAAGAAGCAATAAAAGAGTTAAGTGATAAAAATAATAATTCAAGAATATTTAACACAAAATATGTAAGTAAAAAAGAAGCAGAAGAAAAATTAAAGAATAAAAAAATATCTGGTTATTTAGAATTTACAAATGATAATGTTAATATTACTGTTAATTCATCTGGAGTAAATGAAACAATAATAAAGTATGTGGTTTCAGAACTTAAAAGTGATAAAAAAATAATGAATGATTTGGTAAGAAGAGAAGTAATAAAATCACAAAATAATAGTTATGATAAAATTATTAATTATGAAGAAATATATAACAATGTTATAAAAATATTAAATGAAGATAATGTAAAATTAAATAATATTTCAAATAAGAATTTAAGTTATACAATGATAGAATACTATACTTTAATTGCAATGGCATGTTTATATGGAAGTATGCTTTCAATGTATATTACTAATTTTAAACTAGCAAATATGAATAGTGTTGGAAAAAGAACATCAGTATCACCAACAAGTAAAACAAAGTTATTATTAAGTAGTTTACTTTCTAGTTATTTAGTTCAGTTAATAGGATTAACACTTTTATTTATATTTACAATATTTGTAATAAAGGTAGATTATGGAAATAATTTGCCACTTGTAATAGCACTTTCATTAGTAGGATCATTATCTGGACTTACACTTGGAGTATTTGTTGCATCAAAATTTAAAGTAAGTGAAGGAAGTAAGATAGGTATTTTAATATCAGTTATAATGCTTGGATCATTCTTATCTGGAATGATGGGAATAACAATGAAATATGTAATTGATAAAAATGTTCCTATAATTAATAAGTTAAATCCAGTAAATATGATAACTGATGGACTTTATTCATTATATTATTACAATACTTTAGATAGATATTATTTTAACATTATTAGTTTAGTAATATTTTCTATTATTATGATGATACTTTCTATAAACTCTTTAAGGAGGCAAAAATATGACAGTATTTAAAACATTTTTTAGAATAGTAAATAAACTAAAACCCACAATCATTTTATATACTGCATTATTAATTATATTTGGCGCAGTTAATATGAAAACAAGTGATAATAATATTAATTTTGTAAATAGTAAACCAGATATATTAATAATAAATCAAGATGTTAATAAGGGCCTTACTAAGAATCTAATTGATTATATGAAGAAAAATTCTAATATAGTAAAAGTAGAAAATAATGAAGAAAAAATAAATGACTCACTTTTTTATAGAGAGGTAAGTTATGTAATATATATTCCAAAAGATTATAGAAAAAATGTACTTTTAGGAAATAATCCAAAATTAGATATAAAGAAAACAGATGAATATGATGCACATTTATCTGAAATGATGTTAAAAAGATATATAAAACTTCAAAATATATATAATGAAGAAGTGGGTAGTGAAGATGAACTTATTACTCTTATAAATGATAATATAAATGATGATGTAAATGTTAAAATAACATCAAAAATAGATACATCAAAAACATATAATATTGCTTACTATTTTAATTTTGCTAGTTATAGTATTTTAGCAATTATAATATATATTATATGCTTAGTACTATGTTCATTTAAAGAAGAAAGTATTAGTAAAAGAATTAATATTAGTAGTATAAATTATAAGAGTCATAATAATAAAATATTACTCGCAAGTATTGTTTTTTCAAGTATAGTTTGGCTTTTGTTTGTTATTATTGGTGTGATTGTAGTTGGTGATATAATGTTTTCTATAAGAGGATTAATATCAATTATTAATTCATTTATATTTACATTTTGCGCACTTACTTTATCAATTTTAATAAGTTCTCTAACTAATAATAAAAATGCAATATCTGGTATAGTAAATGTAATTGCTCTTGGTTCTGCATTCCTTTGTGGTGCATTTGTACCAGCAGAATATTTACCAAATTCAGTACTTAATTTCGCACATATTTTACCAGCATATTACTATATAAATTCTAATGATTTATTAAAAAATATAGATGTTATTAATATAAGTAGTATGCATCCTATAATAATAAATATGATAATAATTATTATGTTCTCTATATTATTTATTATTTTAAATAACGTAGTAACTAGAAAAAAGAGAAAATCAAATTAAAATGAGTACTAGAAATAGTACCTTTTTTGTTGTATAATATCTTCTAGGAAAGAGGAATTTTTATGATAACAATAAAAAGCAATAGAGAAATTGAATTAATGAGAGAAGCAGGTTATATGGTTTCAAAAACACATAAATACTTAAAACCATTTATTAAGGAAGGTATTACAACAAAAGAACTTGATAGACTTGCAGAAGAATATATAAGAAGTATGGGCGGAGTTCCTACTTGTAAAGGTTTTGAGGGATTTCCAGCAACTCTTTGTACAAGTATAAATGATGAAGTTGTTCATGGTATACCAAGTAATAGAAAACTTAAAAAAGGAGATATTATAACTATTGATATGGTTATAGGTTATAAAGGATACCAAGGAGATGCTGCTTGGACTTATAAAGTTGGAGATGTATCAAAAGAAAAAGAATACTTAATGGAGCATACTGAAAAAGCATTATATGAAGGAATAAAAATGGTAAAACCAGGAGCAAGAGTAGGAGATATATCTGCAGCAGTTGAAAAATATGCTAGAAGTCATAATCTTGGTATAGTAAAAGAATTATGTGGTCATGGTATTGGAACAGATATGCATGAAGATCCTAATGTTCCAAATTATGGTAAAGCAGGGACAGGACCAATATTAAAAGCAGGTATGGTAATATGTATAGAACCAATGCTTAATCTTGGTACAGATGATATTTATGAAGAAGATGACGGATGGACAATTAGAACAGAAGATGGGAAAAGTGCAGCACACTATGAACATACAGTATTAATTACAAAAGATGGGTATGAAATATTAACTCCAAGATTAGATTAATGTAACAAAAAATAATTATTGACATATAATAAAGTAAATGATATCATTTATTCAAAAGTTAAAAATTAATCAAGTTGTTATTTATTAACAACCGGGCCTTTTTTGGGCAGCATATAAGTATACACTTAATTTGCGGGACATAACATAAGTTTCACAAATTAGGTGTATTTTTATTTAAAAATAGGAGGATATATGAAAAATAATGAAAAAATAGCAATCAAGGTTTCTATAATAAGTATTATTTTGAATTGCTTATTAACACTTATAAAATTTATTTCAGGTGTTATATCAAAGTCATCTGCGATGATATCAGATTCAGTACATTCACTTTCTGATGTACTTAGTACTTTTGTTGTTATAATAGGAGTAAAAATATCAAATAAAAAAGCAGATAGTGATCACCCTTATGGTCATGAAAGAATAGAATGTGTATCTGCAATTATACTTTCTGGTATGCTTTTTGTAGTAGGAGCATTAATAGGAATAAATGGAATAAAAAATGTAACTAATAGTAGTAATCTTGTTATGCCAGGAGTTTTAGCCCTTATCGCATCTATTATTTCAATAATATCAAAAGAAGCAATGTATCAATATACAATAAGGGTATCAAAAAAAATTAATTCAGCAGCATTAAAGGCAGATGCTTGGCATCATAGATCAGATGCATTATCATCAATTGGTAGTTTTATTGGTATATTAGGTTCTAGACTTGGATTTAAAGTATTTGATCCACTAGCGAGTGTAATAATATCTTTATGCATTATTAAAGTTTCAATAGATATATTTAAGGATGCAATAGATAAAATGGTAGATAAATCTTGTGATAAAGAGGTTATTGATAAAGTAATAAGTGTAATTGAGAAAAATGAAAGTGTTAAAAATATAGATGATATTAAAACAAGACAATTTGGTAATAAAGCATATGTTGATGTTGAAATATCAGTAGATGAAAATTTATTATTAAAAGATGCACATAAGGTTGCTGAAGAAATTCATGATAGTGTTGAAAATGAAATAAATATCGTAAAACATTGTATGGTTCATGTTAATCCATATGAAGTAAAGTAAAAAATATGATATAATGAGTTAAGAGGTATTTTATGATTGATGAATTATTTAAAGACTATTACAAATATTCAGATTTTTATGATATTTTCAATAAGTATAGAAATTATGAAAGAGAAATGCGCTTTTTATTTAGAATGATTAAAGATAAAAAAAGAGTATTAGATTTAGGTTGTGGTACAGGGACACACTTAAATATTTTAGAAAATGTAGGTTATATAGTTGATGGCCTTGATTTAAGTGAAAATATGGTTGAACTTGCAAAAACAAAGGTAAAAAAAGCAAGAATTTTTAAAGCTAATATACTTGATTATAAGATTGATGAAAAATATGATGCGATAATATCAATGCATTCAGTTTTTAATCATTTAAAAAGTTATGATGAATTTGAAAAGGCACTTCAAAATTCACTTGATCATTTAGAAAAAGATGGAATAATGGTAATAGATTTAGATAATAGAAGATCAAATGATGATGTTTATGATAAAGTAGATGGAAATAAAAGATATATGGAATGTTTTTATAGTCCAAAATATAGTATGCAAATAAGAACTATTAATTTTACAATTGGACTTAAAACATTTACATTTGAACATGAGTTTTTTATCTATAAAAAAGAAAAATTAGAAGAGATACTAGACAAATATGATGTTAGTTATGCACTTCTTACTAATTTTTTTAGACAAAAAGCAAATGATGAATCAAAAAGAATACATGTAGTTATAAGGAAGAATGGATAATGGAAAAATATATAGTAAAAGAAAATGAAATATTAATAGAATTTTTAAAGAAAACATTTAGTAATTTATCAAAAAATAGTGTAAAAAGTTTATTACATAATGAAAAAGTATTTGTAAATGGTAATATGACTACTAAATATAATTATGAATTAAATATTAATCTTAATACTTATCTACCTCATAATTTAGAATTATATGGTAAGGAAATCACTATTTATGAACCAAAAGAAAAATTTTCATATTTACTAAGTTCAATAAATCAAAAAGAAATGTTTAATACTTCTGATTCACTTAGTGGTTGGAATGATACGTTAAGTATTTTAGATAAAGACTCTTTGACAGCAACTTTAGTTAGTAATGACAATCTAAGTCTT
>ENA-OPDO01000295-OPDO01000295.1-human-gut-metagenome-genome-assembly--contig:-NODE-295-length-11235-cov-2.249463_pt1 | contig 11235 bp, 8 predicted proteins | sample MGYA00241626_ERZ501515 | MGnify/ENA primary metagenome ERZ501515 (study PRJEB25962, sample SAMEA2042431) | human gut metagenome | biome: human gut; feature: human-associated habitat; material: faeces...
GACGTTCATGTCGCTTCCGTTCATGATGGCCTGGTCGTGCTTATGCACAAGTTCGCGCTGCTGGTTCTGCAGCTGCTGATATTTCTTGAAGAAACCAAACAACTTGTCGTTGAGAGGGCTTCCGCTTACCACCTGCTGTGTATCGTCAAGCTTGACCGTGATGGCTCCGCTCTCCAGGACAAGGGGCAACACGGGCTCATCGTCCATAAAGATATTGGCCATTCTTACAGAATCAAGTGTGCCGTCGAAATGGAACTGTCCGTGAACGACGTCACAGGAGTCGACGCTCTTGAACTCTGCGTCCTTCAAAACTTTCAGGTAGAGCATACGTCCGTCCAAGGTGCTCACATTGGAAGTTCCGGTTATGTCGTAACTGTTGGCACACGATGTCAACGCCAATAAGGAAATAAATGCGTAAAATATCTTGTTCATAAGCTGTTTTCTATTTCGGCTAACAAAAGTACAATGTTAAATTGAAGTACGAAAAAAAATTTATGCTATTTAATTGAATATTGCATGTATTTAGGTTTTATTTGCATTCTTCCTTTTTCAATTCATGCGAAATACGGTGTGTGGTGTACAATTCGATGAGGGCTGCCACCAACAGAAACACCACCCACTTGTTGTAGAAATAGGTGATATAGGTCTCGTAGTTGGAAAACCAGTTGCGGGCAAAGGCATAGACTGTATCTACCATCGAGATGCCCGACAGCACGAAGAAGATGTCGGCCACTGCCTGAATGCGCTTCAGACGGTGAACCACCTGCGACGAGCCTTCATAGAATTGCATCGATTGCATCACACTGAAAGCTATCGTGCCCAAGAGGAAAAGCCAGCTGGTGTAAAGGGTCAGCTGGGGATAAATCATATAACCGAAGGCGAAGCAGCCTGCGCCTATCACCATCAACACTCCTCCTAATATAAAAATAGATGTTTGAATCTTATTCAGTTGTTTCATTGTCTTGTTCGTTGTCATTATTCGGTAAATCTGTACTCAGCACAAAAATATCCTCGTCATCAGCCTTCATGAAATAGCGCTCACGGGCTATCCGCTCGTAAGCCCTGCCGCCATGGTTCATCTCATGCCACATCTGGATGTCATTCTGATAGAGAGTGGTGTACTTGTCTATCTCCAACTGCAGGTTATGGATCTGAACTTTATATTTTATATGCTGCATGATGCTGTTGTCGTCGATGAAACCGACCACCAGCACGCCCACCACAATCACTATAAGATACTTATAATGAGAGAGGTAGTTCCATATTATACTCAATCTTCTGCTCATTAATTTATGAATTTGTTTGCAAAGATAATATTTTTTTGTTATCTTTGCATCATCATTTAAGAAAAAATAATGGAAGAATATATTGTTTCTGCAAGAAAGTACCGTCCGATGACCTTTGATTCGGTTGTAGGACAGAGCGCTCTGACCACAACGCTCAAGAATGCCGTGAAGAGCGGCAAGCTGGCTCATGCCTATCTGTTCTGCGGTCCAAGAGGTGTAGGAAAGACCACCTGTGCACGCATCTTCGCCAAGGCCATCAACTGCGAGCACCCCAAGGAGGACGGCGAGGCATGCAACGAGTGCGAGAGCTGCAAGTCGTTCAACGAACAGCGGTCGTACAACATCTTTGAGCTCGACGCCGCCAGCAACAATGGTGTGGACCACATCAAGGAGCTGATGGAGAAGACGCGCATACCGCCACAGATCGGAAAGTACAAGGTGTTTATCATCGACGAGGTACACATGCTCAGCTCTGCAGCCTTCAATGCCTTCCTTAAGACACTGGAGGAGCCGCCACAGCACGTCATCTTCATCCTCGCCACCACCGAGAAACACAAGATTCTGCCTACCATCCTGAGCCGATGCCAGATATACGACTTTGAGCGCATGACTGTGCCCAACACCATCAACCACCTCAAGATGGTGGCAGAGAAGGAAGGCATCAGCTACGAGGAGCAGGCGCTGGCAGTAATAGCCGAAAAGGCAGACGGAGGTATGCGCGACGCTCTCTCGATATTCGACCAGGCGGTGAGTTTCTGCCAGGGCAACCTGACCTATCAGAAGGTGACAGAAGACCTCAACGTGCTGGACAGCGACAATTACTTCAAGTTGATAGACTGTGCACTGGAGAACAACGTGCCGGAGATGATGCTCCTGCTGAACGGCATCTTGGACAAGGGATTCGACGGCGGCAACATGATACAGGGTCTGGCACAGCATGTACGTAACGTGCTGATGGCGAAAGATGCCAAGACGCTTCCCCTATTGGAAACCAGCGAGGCTCAGAAAGCCAAATATCAGCAACAGGCTCAGAAGGCGCCTACACCATTCTTATATAAGGCGCTGCAGATAGCCAACAAATGTGACATCAACTACCGACAGAGTTCAAACAAACGACTGCTGGTGGAGCTCACACTGATAGAGATCGGACAAATCACCCAGCCCGAGGACAAAGACATCCCGAGTGCGGGGCGTACGCCCAATAGATTAAAATCCCTGTTTCAGAAAATCATAGCCCAGCTGAAGCCTGCCATTCAGGGTGCAGGTGCTGAGCTTAAAGGCAACGGTGAGGAGAGCAACGAAAAAACTCCTCAGACTGCTGTCCAGCCCCTTCATGCTTCGGAAAACGAAGCCAACAAAGAGGCTGCCGATAACAAACATCAAGTAAAACCCATCAGCAAAGGCGCCGTCAAACTGGGAACCATCGGCATGACCTTCAGCAACCTGAAGAAAAACATGGAGATGGTAAAACAGCAGTTGAACCCTACCGCAGACGTGAAAGCCATCAGAAGCACTGATGACTCCGAACAATGCGAATTCAACGAAGACGCCCTGCAGTATCAGTGGACGGGCATGTGCGTACGTATGGCACAGAACAACAAAGAACTCATAGGTCTGTCGCACCGTATGCAGGCCATCAAGCCCAAGCTGACGAAATGCCCCAACATAGAAATTGTCGCCGACAACCAACTGTTGCTCGACGACATGCAAAACATTAAAAACAGAATCAGAAACACACTGGTTCGGGGGTTGCACAACACCAACATCGTCATCTCCTACCGACTTTCTCACAAAGAGGAAGTCAAGAAGATTCTCAACAAGAGAGAGGTGCTGGAGAATATGAGAAAGGAAAACCCTGCCTTGGACAAGCTTTGCAATACGCTGAAGCTGGTGATGACATGATGGTTTTCGGAAGTTTAAGGAGTTAAGACAATACATTTCCTCAAATGCTATTGTCTTAACTCCTTTAACTCTAAAAAAAAATCTCCTTAAAAAAAATCTCCTTAAATCAGCGACATTCCCGCTTTCTCACATTCCTCGCGCATTTCCTCAGGCCATATACTTGCCTGAATCTCGCCGATGTGAGCTTTATGCAACAGAACCATACAGAGACGGCTCTGGCCGATACCGCCACCAATGCTCAATGGCAACTTGCCGCCAAGCAACTGCTTGTGGAAATAGAGTTTCTCGCGGTCTTCCTTGCCTTCCAACTTCAACTGGCGCAACAGACTCTCCTTGTCCACACGAATACCCATGGAACTCAACTCGAAACTTCTGCCCAATACAGGATACCAGATCAGGATATCGCCATTAAGACCTGGCAAACCATTCTCAGCCACCGTACTCCAGTCATCGTAGTCGGGAGCTCGGCCATCATGCTTCTTTCCATCGCTCAACTTGCAACCGATTCCCTCGATGAATACGGCACCATACTTCTCGCAGATGGCATCCTCACGCTCCTTGGGAGTCTTGTCGGGATACATATCCAACAACTCCTGGGCATGAATAAAGTGAATCTCTTTGGGCAGGAAAGGCTTAATCTGTGGATAATGCTCACAGGTGAGATACTCAGTGCGCAAAATGGCAGCATAAATGCGACGAACCACATTGCGAAGGAAAGCCAACGTGCGGTCTTTCTTCTCGATCACAGCCTCCCAGTCCCACTGGTCTACATAGAGAGAGTGAAGGTTGTCCAACTCCTCATCGGCACGGATGGCATTCATATCTGTATACACGCCATAACCAGGCTCTATCTCATACTCCGCCAAGGTAAGGCGCTTCCACTTAGCCAGCGAGTGAACCACCTCAGCCTGGGCGTCGCCCAAGTCCTTGATGGGGAAGGTTACAGGACGCTCCACACCGTTGAGGTCATCATTGATACCTAAACCTTTCAACACAAAGAGAGGTGCTGTCACACGACGAAGACGCAACTCTGTAGCCAAGTTCTGCTGGAAGAACTCTTTTATCAACTTGATTCCCATCTCGGTCTGACGCATGTCCAGCAATGCCTGATAACCGATAGGCTTTATAAGCTTACTCATTTTTTGCATTAGTATTTAAAATTCTGTGCAAAGATACAAAAATATTATCATACTGCAACTATTCTGAACAATATTTTTATATTTTGTTAATCATTTTATCCATTTTCCTTTCTTTTTGTATAGACTTTATGCACTTTTTACTAACTTTTCCGACTTTTCGGCTCTCATACCTCACCAAATGACGAAAGAAAGCAACCTGGACTCACTTTATTCATTCAAAATTTGGTCAATTCAAATAAAATCTGTATTTTTGCAAACGTATATGCCAACGTACCGCACGTTTCCTATACCTTACTATATATAATGGCTCCGTAGCTTAGCTGAATAGAGCGTCAGATTCCGGTTCTGAAGGTCCTGGGTTTGAATCCCAGCGGAGTCACTAATTTTATTAAAAAACTGCAGTTTCACAAGGGTGGAAGTGAGAGAAGTTAGTGTCTAAACTCCAGAACTTCTGAACCCAGCGAAAGTTCTATTTTCAAAATTATGGACTTAGTAGAAAGATTTATCAATTACACAAAATTCGACACACAGTCGAGCGAAGACTCCGACAGTGTGCCCAGCACTTCGAAACAGTTGGAATTTGCCAAGTACCTGAAAAAGGAGTTGGAGGACGAAGGACTCAGTGATGTGGAGATGGACGACATGGGTTACATCTACGCCACACTGAAAGGCAATACCAAGAAGGAAACACCTACCATTGGCTTCATTTCACACATGGACACCAGTCCTGATGCAAGTGGCAAGGATGTCAAGGCAAGAATCATACGCAACTATGATGGAAACGACATCGAACTGAGCCCTGGCATCATATCAAGCGTGAGCAAGTTCCCTGAGCTGAAAGCCCATAAGGGCGAAGACATCATCGTCACAGACGGCACCACTCTGCTGGGAGCCGACGACAAGGCTGGTATTGCCGAAATCGTACAGGCGATGTGCTATCTGCGCGACCACGACGAAATCAAGCACGGCGACATACGTGTAGGCTTCAACCCTGACGAGGAGATCGGTATGGGAGCTCATCATTTCGATGTAGACAAGTTTGCCTGCGACTGGGCTTACACCGTTGACGGCGGCGACTTGGGCGACCTCGAATACGAGAACTTCAATGCCGCTGGTGCCAAGATCAAGATCAAGGGTGTGAGCGTGCATACCGGTTATGCCAAGGGCAAGATGGTGAACGCCAGCCGACTCGCCGTAGAGTTCCAGAATATGATTCCCGAGGACGAGACGCCAGAGGCTACCGAGGGCTACCAGGGTTTCTATCACCTCATTGGCATCGAGAGCCGATGCGAGGAAGCCAAGCTCAGCTACATCATCCGCGACCACGACCGCAGCAAGTTCGAAGACCGCAAGAAATTCATTGCCGACTGCGCCAAGAAGCTCAACGAGAAATACGGCGAGGGAATCTGCACGGCCGAGATCAACGACCAATACTACAACATGAAGGAGAAGATAGACCCGAACATGCATGTCATCGACATCGTGCTGAGAGCCATGCAGGAAAGCGGAGTTCCTCCTCGCGTGGAACCTATCCGTGGCGGAACCGACGGAGCACAGCTCAGTTTCAAAGGTCTGCCCTGTCCTAACATCTTCGCCGGTGGCGTCAACTTCCATGGTCCTCACGAGTTCGTCAGCATACAGGTCATGGAGAAAGTAGTTCAGACCATCGTCAAAATAGCAGAAATAACAGCCGAATACAACGACTAATCATAAGAAGTAAAGGAGCTTCATGATGCCAACAAAACCTAAACACTACATCAGGTTCTGGCTCATGAGCTCCTTTGCTTTTAGAAAGTAGCTCAACTTTCACAAAAGGGGAAGTTAAAGAAGTTAAATTAGAAAGTCATGGCAGAAATTCCATTCCTCGTAAAAGACCTCGCACTCATCCTGATGGTAGCAGGAATTGTTACCCTCTTGTTCAAGAAACTCAAGCAACCCCTTGTTTTAGGCTATATCGTGGCAGGTTTCCTGGTCTCTCCCCACATGCCCTACACCATGTCAGTGATCGACGACAACGACATTCAGACCTGGGCAGACATCGGCGTCATCTTCACCCTGTTCTCGCTCGGACTCGATTTCTCGTTCAAGAAGATCGTGAAGATGGGAGCATCGCCCATCATCTCCACCGTCGTCATCGTGTTCTGTATGATGATGCTGGGCATCAGCGTGGGTCATGGATTCGGCTGGAACAAGATGGACTGCATCTTCCTCGGAGGCATGCTTGCCATGAGTTCCACCACCATCATCTATAAGGCCTTCGACGACATGGGACTGCGGCAACAGAAGTTTGCCGGTATGGTGATGAGTGTGCTCATCCTGGAAGACATTCTTGCCATTGTCATGATGGTGATGCTTTCGGCCATCGCAGGAGGAAGCACGCCCGACGGCGAACAGATGTTTGAGTCGGTCATCAAGATTGTCTTCTTCCTCATCCTGTGGTTCATCGTGGGCATCTTTGCCATCCCACTCTTCCTCAGGTCTGTGCGCAAACTCATCAACAGCGAGACGCTTCTCATTGTGTCCCTCGGACTCTGCTGCGGCATGGCGGTGCTGTCCACCAAGGTGGGATTTTCCAGTGCTTTCGGTGCCTTCGTCATGGGCAGCATCCTTGCCGAGACCATTGAGGCAGAGAAAATCATCAAGCTGGTAGAGCCTGTTAAAAACCTCTTCGGAGCCATCTTCTTTGTGTCGGTGGGTATGCTGGTTGATCCACAGATTCTGGTCGACTATGCCCTGCCTATCCTTGCCCTCGTGCTCACCATCCTGATAGGTCAGGCTGTATTGGGAACCTTTGGTTTCATGCTGGGCGGTGAGTCGCTCAAGTCGGCCATGCGATGCGGCTTCTCCATGGCTCAGATAGGCGAGTTCTCGTTCATCATCGCCTCGTTGGGATTGTCTTTGGGCGTCATCAGCAAGTTCCTGTATCCTGTGGTCGTGGCGGTTTCGGTCATCACCACCTTCCTTACACCTTATATGATACGCCTTGCCACGCCAAGCTACCAGGTCATGGAGAAGCATCTGCCCAACAAGTTGATCACAGCACTCAACCATCTGGCGACCAACCGCCCATCCACCACACAACAGAGCAAATGGAAGGCGCTCCTCAGACAGATGACTGTCAACACCGTGGCCTACTCCATCCTGAGTGCGGCTGTCATAGCCTTGATGTTCACGTTCGTACTTCCCTTAATGCGCAACCTACTGCCAGGCTGGCGACTCCACTGGTACGCCAATGCCATCACGGGCGTGCTCACCGTCATCTTCATAGCACCCTTCCTGCGTGCCATCGTGATGAAGAAAAACCACAGCAACGAGTGGAAACGACTGTGGGTGGAGAGCAGCATCAACCGCATACCGCTCCTCTCCACCATCGTGGTGAGGTTTATGATAGCCCTGGGCTTTATCTTCTATATCTGCAACTTCCTGAGCCGGTTTACCGATGCGCTGATGATCAGCATCGGTATTGTGGCGGTATTGCTCATCATCGTTTCCAGAAGAACGAAAAAACGAAGCATCAAGATGGAGCGTCTGTTCATCCGCAACCTTCGCTCACGCGACATCGAGGCACAGGTGAAGGGCACCAAACGGCCTCTCTACGAGGGACACCTGCTCGACCGAGACATCCACATCAGTGAGTTTGAGGTGCCTGAAGACTCTACCTGGTGCGGACACACACTGAGAGAACTCAACCTGCGTCAGCGCTTCGGCATCGACATGAGCAGCATCTATCGCGGATCAAGAAGAATCAACATCCCCAACGGCGACACCACTATATTCCCCTGCGACAAACTGCAGATCATCGGCAATGACGAACAGACACAGAAGTTCAACAACGCCCTGCAAACTGAACTTGTACCCGAGGACTTGGATATAGAGAAAAGAGAGATGAAGCTTCGCCAGCTGGTAATCAGTGGAAAGAGTGAGTTCTGCGGCAAGACCTTGGGCGAAAGCGGGATCCGTGACAAATACGACTGTATGGTTGTCGGACTGGAAGAGGGCTTGGAGAGTCTTACCAAAATTTCGCCTTCCTACACCTTCCAGAAAGGCGACATCATCTGGATCGTTGGCGAAGAGGCGGCCCTACAGAAAATCATGAATAAGAATTAGGAAGGGAGAGATTTCAGGAGTTATGGAGTTATGGAGTTAAAGGAGTTAAGGAGTTAAGGAGTTAAGACAATAGCATTTGAGGAAATGTGTTATGTTAAATGGTTAATGTTTAATTTTCAGTCCACAAAGGCTATTGGCTATAACTTCTAACGACCGAAGGGAGTGATAACTTCTTTAACTTCCGCGAATTAAGGCTGTTGTCTTAACTCCCTTAACTCCTTAACTCCTTTAACTCCAGAATAAATCTCCTTAATTTAGTAAATGCGTGGTCCAAATATAGCTGTACCTACACGAACCAAAGTGGCTCCATGCTGGATAGCTATCGGATAGTCATGACTCATGCCCCAGCTGCGCTCACAGAACGCATCATCATCGGCAAAGTACTTGGCTTTCACCTCATCGAAGAAGCGAGCTGCCGTGTCAAACTCGCGGGCTATCTGCTCGGTGTCATCCGTATTAGATGCCATCATCATCAGTCCACAAATCTGCACATGCTCCATTGAACGCCATTCTCCTTCTTCCAACAAGGCACGGCAAGCGTCCAATGTCAGTCCATACTTGGTCTCTTCCGCAGCAATATGAAGTTCCAGCAACACCTTCACCACCCTGTCGTGCTTGGCAGCCTGCTTGTTGATTTCCTTCAACAACTTGAGACTGTCCACAGCTTCTATCATACTGATGTAAGGCGCTATGTACTTCACCTTGTTGGTCTGCAGATGACCGATGAAATGCCATTCTATGTCTTTGGGCAGGTCTGCCACCTTCTTGGCAAGTTCCTGCTCATGACTCTCTCCAAAAATTCGTTGTCCCTCTGCATAGGCAGCCGACAAATACTCCTTGGGATGAAACTTGCTGATGGCGACCAGACGAACACCCTTAGGCAGCTGGTCTAACACCTCATGCAAGTTTTTTGCTACATCATACATTATATTATAGTATTATTGAACTTTAGCAAGTTTTTATGCCTCTTCGTACTCAGGCTTGTCGTTCTTCTCTTCCTTGTTTTCTCCAGGAACAGTATGTTCAAACACGTCCATCACCTTGGTCTCAGCCAGAGCCACAACATCATAATCGTTCATGGTCTTACCCATCACCTCGTCGATATAGCGCAGGGCACGGGCAAGCGACTTGGCCTGCACCAGGTAGTTGACGGTGGTACGCTTCTCCTTCTCGGTTTTGTCATCAATGGTGATAAACGACAACTTGGCCTTATACCATTTGTCGTCGCCATCCATATCACTGAAGAACACCTCACCATAGGCAGCCTTGCTGATGCCCGACACCTTAAATTCGCCAGACACATAGACAGCCATCTCGTCGGTGATACGACTCTCAGCCTCGGTAAAGCTCAGCGCGTCTACTACATAAGCCTCGGTAACTGGCTTCTCGGAGCCATCCTCCTGTGCCTTGGTGTATCTTACTTTGGTTTCAAACCATGTACTCATTCTTGATCTCATAACGATTCGTTTTTAATTGGTCATTAATATTAAAATAGAACTCGCGCAAGTACAGAACCTATCTTCTTGAGAAGTTATTTTTTAAGAAGTTAGAGAAGTTAAAGAAGTTATCACTCCCTTCGGTCGTTAGAAGTTATAGCCAATAGCCTTGGAGGAAATGTTAAACATTTTATTTCATGTCCACAAAAGCATTTGTCTTAACTCAAGAGAAATCTCCTTAACTCCAGAGAAATCTCCTGGACTCCCCAAATACTCCCTCTTGCGAAAATTCCATATCTTTTTCGAGATGCAAAGTTATAAAAAAGAAAGCATAAGAACAACACAATGCTACAGAATTTAATAAAAAATAAAAAATCTGTCGTTTCTTTTCTCAAATATCACTGAAATTTCTTACCTTTGCATCCGAAAGCAAAACAAGCACATTTGTATTTGCAAAACTATTAATATAGAAAACTCAACTTTCGCGCGTGCGGGAAGTTAACTCCTGAACCAGCGAAAGTTCAACAGAAAGTATTAAAGATGCCTGAAATATCAGTACGTGGACTTGAAATGCCAGAGTCGCCTATCAGAAAGTTGGCGCCTCTTGCTGCCGCAGCAAAAAAACGAGGAGTCAAGGTGTATCACCTCAACATCGGTCAGCCCGACCTCCCTACTCCTCAGTGTGGTCTTGATGCACTGAAGCATATCGACCGCACCATCCTGGAGTATTCTCCCAGCCAGGGCTATCTTAGCTATCGCGAGAAACTGGTGGATTACTACAAGAAGTTCAACATCAACATTACTGCCGACGATATCATCATCACAGCAGGAGGTTCTGAGGCTGTGCTCTTTTCATTCATGAGCTGCCTCAATCCTGGCGATGAGATCATCGTGCCCGAACCTGCCTATGCCAACTATATGGCATTCGCCATCTCGGCAGGTGCCAAGATACGTACCATTGCCACTACGATAGAGGAAGGCTTCTCCTTGCCTAAGGTCGAGAAGTTCGAAGAACTTATCAACGAGCGCACACGCGCCATCCTAATCTGCAACCCCAACAACCCTACCGGATATCTCTATACCCGCAGGGAGATGAACCAGATTCGCGACCTCGTCAAGAAATACGACCTCTACCTCTTCTCTGATGAGGTATACCGTGAGTACATCTATACCGGAAGCCCCTATATCAGTGCCATGCACCTCGAAGGCATCGAGCAGAACACCGTGCTTATCGACTCTGTATCGAAGCGTTACAGCGAGTGCGGTATCCGTGTGGGTGCCCTCATCACCAAGAATGCCGAGATACGCAAGGCGGTGATGAAGTTCTGCCAGGCTCGTCTTTCTCCACCCCTTATCGGACAGATT
>ENA-OPDO01000300-OPDO01000300.1-human-gut-metagenome-genome-assembly--contig:-NODE-300-length-11126-cov-1.683859_pt1 | contig 11126 bp, 7 predicted proteins | sample MGYA00241626_ERZ501515 | MGnify/ENA primary metagenome ERZ501515 (study PRJEB25962, sample SAMEA2042431) | human gut metagenome | biome: human gut; feature: human-associated habitat; material: faeces...
AGGCTTTAGATGGAAAATCGAAAATAGATTTGAACTTTTTGAAGATATGCCCGTAAAAATAAAATATAAAAATGAAGACATTAAGACTTCATTTTTTACATTAAAAACCTTAGATTTTAATGTCCACTGAGAGATATAATATAGCTCGAAGTGAAAAAAAGAAAGCTATGCACCTTCCCTTTCACTATTTTTTTCAATTGTATTATCATCATCAATTTCTTCTCTTTCAACAATAGAAGTAGAACTAACAATACTATCTTCTTTTAAATTAATGAGTTTAACACCTTGAGTAACTCTACTCATAGTAGAAATCTTATCAACAGCCAATCTAATAATAATACCAGAATCAGTAATAATCATTAAGTCTTTACTATCATCAACAGTCTTAAATGATACAATAGAACCATTCTTTTCAGTAATATTAACAGTCTTAACACCTTTTCCACCACGATTAGTAATTCTATATTCATCAACAGGTGTTTTCTTACCATACCCCTTCTCAGTAATAACAAGTACATACTCATTAGGTTCAACAATTTCCATACCAACAAGTATACCACCATCAAGATTAATACCTCTAACACCAGAGGCACCTCTACCCATAATTCTAACAGCACTTTCATTAAACCTAACCATTCTACCATTAGAAGAAGCCATTAATATTTCATCCTTACCAGTAGTTTTCTTAACAGATACAAGTTCATCATCATCCTTTAATGTAATAAACTTCTTACCATTAGTTCTAATACTATCAAATTCAGATATGTCAGTTCTTTTAATTAAGCCACTCTTAGTAGCAAATACCAAACATTTGTATTCATCATCATTAGATATTTTCAATAAAGAAGTAACCTTTTCATCTTTATCTAAAGATAACAAATTAATAATAGGTAATCCCTTAGATTGTCTACTATATTCAGGAATTTCATAACCCTTAATTCTATATACTTTACCCCTATTAGTAAACATAAGAATATAATCATGACTGGTAGCATTAATCAAATGCTCAACAAAGTCCTCTTCATTAGTAGCCATACCTTTAACACCCATACCACCTCTATTTTGAGTTTTATAAGTATCAGCAGGTAATCTCTTAATATAACCCTTATTAGTTAAAGTAATAACAACATTCTCAACAGGAATTAAAGATTCATCTTCAATATAATCAATAGCGGTCATATCAATATGTGTTCTTCTCTCATCAGCATATTTATCTTTAATTTCTAATAATTCTGATTTAATTATACCGAAAATTCGTTCGTCTGATGCTAAAATTGCTTTCAAATCTTTAATTTTTTCTAATAAATCATTTAATTCGTTCTCAATTTTATCTCTTTCTAATCCTGTTAATCTTCTTAACTTCATTTCTAGAATCGCATCTGATTGAATTTCACTTAAACCAAATTTGCTCATTAAACCAGCTTTTGCTTCCTCATCTGATTTAGAGCCTCTAATTAATTTAATTACTTCATCAATATGATCGAGTGCAATTTTTAAACCTTCTAATATATGAACTCTTTTTTCTGCTTTATCTAGATCAAATTTTGTTCTTCTTATAATTACTTCTTTTTGATATTCAATATATTTTGAAATAATATCTTTTAATCCTAGTGTTTTTGGAACACCTTTATCTAACATTAAGAATATTATTCCAAAATTAGTTTGAAATTGTGTATGTTTATATAAATTGTTTAATACAACTTGTGCATTTGCATCTTTTTTAAGTGTAATAGTTATTTTTACACCATTTTTTAAATCTGTATGATAATCTGCTATACCTTCTATAGTTTTATTGTGGACAAGTTCTGCAACTTTATTTTTAAGTTCCATTGTATTAACACCATAAGGAACTTCATCAATAATTATATAATGTTTACCATTTTCTTCTTCAATTCTTGCCCTACTTCTTATAGTAATGGTTCCTCTACCAGTTTCATAAGCCTTTTTAATACCACTATTTCCTAAAATAATACCACCTGTTGGAAAATCTGGCCCTTTAATATGTTCCATTAATCCAAGTGTATCAATTTCAGGATTATCTATATAAGCAATACATCCATCAATTACTTCACCTAAGTTATGTGGTGGAATATTTGTTGCCATACCAACAGCAATACCCATAGTACCATTTACAAGAATATTTGGAAATCTTGAAGGTAATATTTCAGGTTCTTTTTCTGTTTCATCAAAGTTTGGTATAAAATTTACTGTATCTTTATTAATATCTCTTAATAATTCTAGTGAAATCTTTGAAAGTCTTGATTCAGTATAACGCATTGCTGCTGCACCATATCCTTCTATATTACCAAAGTTACCATGTCCATCAACAAGCATATTTCTATAACTAAAATCTTGTGCCATACGAACCATTGCTTCATATATACTTGAATCTCCATGTGGATGATATTTACCCATAACATCACCGACAATACGTGCCGATTTTTTATGAGGTTTATCTGGTGTATAACCTGATTCATACATTGACCATAAAATTCTTCTGTGAACTGGCTTTAAACCATCTCTAAGGTCAGGTAACGCACGGGCTACAATAACACTCATTGAATACTCTAAGAATGATGTTTCTATTTCACTTACTATGTTATTTTCTTCTAATCTATCTCTACTATGATCCATGATTTACCTCCTATATATCCAAATTCTGTACATACACAGCATTATTTTCAATAAATTGTCTTCTAGGTTCTACTTCTTCACCCATTAATTTAGAGAATGCTGCATCTGCTTCTATTGTATCATTAACTGTTATTCTTCTAAGAATTCTATGATTTATATCCATTGTTGTTTCATTTAATTCTTCTGCATCCATTTCTCCTAAACCTTTCATACGTTGAATTAAAGGTTTAACATTTGGATTTAATGTTGCTAAATATGCATCTTTCTCATCATCATTTAATACATATTTAGTTACTTTACCATGTTTAATTGAATATAGTGGAGGTTGAGCAGCATATACATGTCCTGCCTCTACAATTGGTCTAAAGAAACGATAGAATAATGTTAATAATAATACTCTGATATGTGATCCATCAACATCGGCATCAGTCATTATTATTATTTTATGGTATCTTAATTTACTTAAATCAAATTCTTCACCAATACCAGTACCAAATGCAGTTATTATTGTTCTAATTTCTTCATTTGATAAAGCTCTATCTAATCTTGCTTTTTCAACATTTAATATTTTACCTCTAAGTGGAAGTATTGCTTGTGTCATTGAATTTCTACCTTTAATGGCAGATCCTCCAGCAGAATCCCCCTCTACTAGGAAGATTTCACAAACAGATGGATCTTTTTCTTTACAATCAACAAGTTTTCCACCGAAATTAACTACATCTAAATCACTTTTTCTACGAGTTAATTCCCTTGCTTTTTTAGCAGCTACTCTAGCTCTTGCAGCAGTCATTGTTTTATCAACAATTATCTTTGCTTCTTCTGGATTTTCCATTAAAAATCTTTCGAAACCTTCTGCAAAAACATTATCTGCTATTTTTCTAACTTCTGAATTACCAAGTCTACCTTTTGTTTGACCTTCAAATTGTGGATTTGGATGTTTACAAGATATTATCATTGTTAATCCTTCTTTAACATCATCACCTGTTAAAGCTGCATCTTTATCCTTTAAGAAGTTATTTTTTCTAGCATAATTATTAATAATTCTAGTTAAGGCTCTTCTAACACCTTCTTCATGTGTACCACCATCATGTGTATTTATATTATTTACAAATGAATAAATATTGTCTGTATATCCTGAATTATATTGCATAGCAACTTCAAACATAATTCCTGCTTCTTCGCCTTGTAAATGAATTATTTCTTCATGAATTGGTGTTTTATTCTTATTTAAGAACTTAACATATTCACTAATACCACCTTCATAATGGAAAGTTTCTTGTTTTTCTTCTCCTGATCTTTTGTCAGTTAATGTTAATCTTAAACCTTTATTTAAGAATGCAAGTTCTCTTGTTCTAACTTTTAAAGTTTCATAATCATATATATCAGTATCAAATATATCTGCATCTGGCTTAAATGTAACTGTTGTTCCTGATTTATCTTCTTCACAAGCACCAATTACAGTTAATGGTTGTACTGTTTTCCCACCATTAGCAAACTTTACCTCATATACTTTTCCTTCTTTATAAACTGTTACTACAACCCAGCTTGATAAAGCGTTTACAACAGATGCACCAACACCATGAAGTCCACCAGATACCTTGTATCCTCCTCCACCAAATTTTCCACCTGCATGAAGTACTGTATAAACAGTTTCTACTGTGGATATTCCTGTTTTTGGATGAATACCAACTGGTATTCCTCTTCCATTATCAACAACTGTTACTGAATTATCTTTATTTATTGTTATTTCAATATGATTACAAAAACCTGCTAAAGCCTCATCTATTGAGTTATCTACTATTTCCCAAACTAAATGATGTAATCCTTTAACATCTGTTGTTCCAATATACATACCTGGTCTTTTTCTTACTGCTTCTAGTCCTTCAAGTACTTGTATCGCTGAAGCATCATAATTATTCTCTGCCATCTTTTTCACCTCGTTCATATACTTTTGCATTTTCTACATAAAAAACGTCTGCTTTTTCTATTAATTTTGTATCTATATTATTTATATCCGTAGATGTTATAAAAACTTGTAAATCATTATCTATATATTTAATAATATTTTCTTTCTTTTCTTTATCTAATTCACTAAATATATCATCAAGAAGTAATATTGGTTTAACATACTTGTTTTCCCTCATCATTTCTATTTCTGATAGTTTAAAGCAAAGAATTGCTATTCTATGTTGACCTTGTGAACCAAAATTATTAATTTTAACATTATCTAAATATATAGAAAAATCATCCCTATGTACTCCAATTAAAGTAGTCTTTTGTTGTAATTCTTGATAATACACTTTATCATATTTTTCTTTTATTAAACCATACAAATCTTTACTATTCATATCAACAAAAGATTCATATTTAACCAAAATATCTTCTTTCTTAGTTAAATCTTTATAAATCTTCTTAATATGATAATTTATCTTATCAATATAGTTCTTTCTAAAATTAAGAATTTCAATATTTAATCTTATTAATTCATTAGTAAGTACATCAAAATATACTTTATCTATTTTATTGCTTGTTTTTAGATACTCATTTCTATTTTTTAAAACTTTATTATAATCATTAATATACTTTAAATAATTATTATAAAATTGACCTATTTCAACATTTAAAAAGTATCTTCTACCCTGTGGTGGACCTTTTAATATTTCAAGGTCATCCGGACAAAACATAATAGTATTGATATTTGATAAATATTCACTCATTTTTCTAAGTGGAATATCATTAATACTTACTTTTTTACCTTTTGAATTAATTAAAACTTCATAAGACTTTTTTAATGAGTTTTCATGTACAATTTCACCAGTTATTTTAGTAAATAATTCACCTTGTTTAATTAAAAATGAATCTTTACTACATCTATGGGATTTTGTAATAGATAAAACATATATACTTTCTAGGATATTTGTTTTACCTTGAGCATTATTTCCAATAAAAATATTTATCTTTTTGTCAAAATCTATACTAATTTGTGAATAATTTCTGAAATTTACTAAAGAAATTTTCTTTAAAAACATTTTAAACCTATTTTTATGCCCTTTACTTCATTTTGACTCATAAATAATGCTCCTATACATACATACTAATTATACCACAAAAAAGGTATTTTTTATAGGATTTTTAGAAAAAAACAGACTAATTTTCTAACTTTTTTCTGCTTCTTAATATATACTCAAGTTTAGTTGCACGAAGGTATTGATTATCAAAAGATCCATATGAAATATTTATGAAAATCTTCCTTCCATTTTTGAAAAAAACTAAAATTTTTCCATTAACTTCTCTATATTCTTTTATCTTATCTAATGCAATCCAAATACATCCAATTAATCTTGGTGATGTAGTTGGAAAATAAATCATATTTGTACTTTCCTCAATTATAATTGGTGATTTATGACTAATACCTGTTAAAACCTTTGTTCCTGTTCTTCTTCCCATATAAGAACTTCCAAAAAATTCACAACTTTTTTCAATTATTTTCATAGAATTCATATTTATCATAAATTCATTATCTTCTTCTAATACATTTGTAAGATTTTCACCTACTGGTACTATTGCTAGTGTTCTGCTATTAATTTCATAATTTTTCATAATTATCCCCCTAAATTTATTATTTTCCTTCCTTTTTCGAAAATAATTTCTTCTATTAATAGCAACTTTTTTTAAAAATCTTGTCGAAATAAGCAATATAATGAAAAAATTAATAAAAAAAGAGCATTGAATTTTCAATACTCTATGTTATCTATATAATTTTACCAACCTGTTCCTGCATTAATATTTCTATTACCATTTGCATCTTTTATTATTGTTACACACGCAGTTTTATCGTAAACCCAATCTCCAGATTCTGTACCATTTCCAGCATCTTTAGAAATATCTTTTAATCTTATTGAATAATTTACTAAAGAATATATTTCAATACTAGAATTATTTTCATACATTTGTGCAAGTTCTTCTCTTTCAGAACCTGTATAAATTTTAATATTATCTATTCTATATTCAATTAAATTATCACCATATATATTCTTTAAATTTTGAATAAATAATTCTTTTACAATATCTGAATCAGATTTTTGTACTGTATTAGTATTTGAGTTATCACTTGAACTAGTACTTGTACTAGTATCATTAGTATTTGTACTTGTATTTTGTTTTTCATCTTTTTTTGTTGTTGAATTGTTATTTTTCTTTATTTCGTCTTTTGCTATATTTTCTGTCTTTTTGTCGTTTTTATTATTTGGGATATATTGACCTAATATAATTCCTAGTAATAGTGCAACTATAAATACTAATATTATTATTACAATATTCTTTCCTTTCTTCTCTTTTTGTAATTTTAAAACTTCGTTTTCACTATTATCCATACTATCCTCCTATAATACACCTTAATTTTAACAAAAATGATCATTATATACAATGTATTAATTATCAAATTGTAAACAAATTTTACAAAAAAAAAGAAATTTCTTTCTTTTTTAGTATGTTTTTATTGGTAATAATAATTGAATTAAATTTTCATCTTCATCAGTTTTAAGAATTATTGGTTTTATATCAGAATTTAATAATATTCTAATATCCTTACTATTTATTGTTTTTAATGCTTCCATCATAAACTTAGAAGAAAATGCAATTTTTATTTCTTTATCATTATTTTTAGTTATAGCAAGTCTTTCTTCAACACGTCCTATTTCAGGTGTATTTGAGCTTACTATAGCCTCGTTTTCATTAGTTTCGAACTTTATTACATTCTTTTCCTTTTCACTTGTTAAAAGAGCTGCTCTATCTATTACACTATATAATTCATCTAAGTCTGTTTTAATTTCAAGTTCAAAAGTATCTGGAATTAATCTAGAAGTATCTGGAAATGTACCATTTAAAAGTCTAGATTGGAATAAAATATTATCAAACTTAAATAAAATTTTATTAGAGAAAATATGAATTTCTACATTTTCGTCATTATCATTCAATATTTTAGCAAGTTCTCCAATATTTTTACCAGGTATAACTATATTAATTAAGTTTTCCACAGCACTATCTAATTCAACTATTTTTTTAGCAAGTCTATAAGAATCAGTTGCGATGCATTCCATCTTATTTCCTTCTATTTTTAAGTTGATACCTGTAAGTATTGGTCTTGATTCTTGCATTGAAGTTGCAAATAATGTTTGATTTACTATATTTTTAATAACTTTTTTACTTAATATAATAGGATTTGTTGATATATCTAAACTTATATTTGGGAATTCACTTGAATCAATACCATTTAAGTTAAAGTTAGAATTTTGTGTATAAATTAATATCTTTAATCCATCTATTATTTCTATATTAATAAGACCATCAGGTAATTTTCTAATTATTTCAAGTAAATATTTACCTTGAATAATAATTGTTCCTGTGGAAACTATATTATCTATATATTTCTTATCAATAAAACATTCTATATCTATATCATTATTAGTAGCTGTTAAAAATAATCCTTCATTTGTTAAATTAAATTTAATTCCTCCAAGTACAGGTATTACATTTTTAGTAGATACTGCTTTTGATACGTTATTTAAATTTTCTAATAATATTTCTTTTTTAATACTAAATTTCATATTAACCCTCCTAAACTGATTATATCATATTATTTATTATTTAAATATGTTATTTTTATTATTACTGTTGAAAAAGTTGAAAACTTTATATTTATTTATTTTATAAAGGTTTACGAATTTTTATCCTGTGTATAACTGTTGATAAAATATGTGTATTTTTTTATTTTCTTGTGTATTATTCTAATTTTGAAATAATTTCATTAATAATATTATCTAGTTGTTTGTTCTCTTTTCTTTCTTTTTCAATCTTATCACATGAATGCATAACTGTTGAATGATCTCTTCCGCCAAATTCTATACCAATTTTAGGAAATGATTCATCCGTTAGTTGTCTTGACAAATAAATTGCTATTTGCCTTGGAAAAGCAATAGTTGCGACCCTTTTCTTTGATTTTAGGTCTTCGACTGATACATTATAGTGTTCTGCAACCACCCTTTGTATCTTTTGTATATCATTTTTAAAGTTAGTCATAGGTGTTATAGTACCTTTTAATGCTTCAATAGTTAAATCAAGTGTTATTTCTTCTTGAAAAAATATTGTAGAATAAGCACAAACTCTTGTTAAAGCACCTTCTAAACTTCTTACATCTGATGGACACATATTTGCTATATAATCAATCGCATCATCACTTATATGCCTTGAAAAATCCATATTTGCCATCTTTTTTCTTATTATTTCTCTTCTTAAATCATTATCCGGTGGAAAAATATTTACTTTTAATCCCCAGTTAAATCTTGTTCTTAGTCTATCCTCCAAATGTTTTAAATCATCTGGAGAACTATCTGATGATATAATAATTTGCTTTTTATCATCATATAATGTATTGAATGTATGGAAAAACTCATTTTGGGTTTTAGGAGCATTTCCTAAAAATTGTATATCATCAATTATAAGTACATCAATATTTCTATATTTATCTTTAAATAAATCTACATAATCAAAGTTAGTTCCGTCTTTATCTTTCTTATTTAATCCTAAAAAATCATTAATAAATTGATCACTAGTAACATATAATACTCTTTTATTTGTATTTTTTACAATATAATTACCAATTGCCTGCATTAAATGTGTCTTACCAAGACCACTATTACCATATATAAACAAAGGATTATACATTTTACCTGGATTTTCAGCTACAGCAAGCGCTGTTGCCTGTGCAAATCTATTACTCTCACCTACTATAAAATTTTCAAAAACATAATCAGGATTTAAATTTGCCTTTTCTGAACTATTATAAGGTACACCAAGTTCTTCTTCTTCCTCTTTTTTTACAGTAATCTTTTTATTATTGTATTCATTTTCAAGAACAAACTCAAAATTAAAATTAGTTCCTGTTATACTGTTGAAAATATCACTGATTATATCAATATAAGATTCAGATAAATGTTTTTTATGAGCGATAGTTGGAACAATGATTACAGCGTGTTCTTCATTTAATTCAACAAGTTTTGAAGTGCTAAACCAAGTATCATACGATAAACTATTTAATTTAGTCTTCATTATACTTAGAAATTTATTCCATATATTATCAATGTTCATGAACTATCACCTCCCCCTGATTAGATAGTAAAGTTATAAACTTATTATAACTCATTTTTATTCATTTTCAAGGCTAAAAATTAGTAAACAACACTTATCAACATAAAATGTGGAAACTACTCTATATAAAATAAGGGATTACAATACTTTTCCACATTTTCCACAAATTTACAATTAACAGGTACTTTTTAAACAACCATTATTTTTCCACATTATTGTGAAAAATGTTGATAACTTTATTTGACTATATATTATAAAGAAAAAATAAATATTTTTCCACAAAAAACTGTTAAAAAGTAAAAAAATGTCAAAATATCAAAAAAAACAGATGTTTAAATCTGTCTTAAGTATTCAGCAGTATTAAATAATTTCATACCATTTGAGCCCTTTAAAAGTATAATATCATCTTTTTTTAGGTAGTTTTTAAGAAATTCATGTGAGTCACTTTCGTTATTAAATATATTTATATCTTTATTAAAGTTATTTTTAATAAGTTCTTCTTTTATAAATTTTACTTCATTACCTACTAGTATTACACCATCAATATCCTTATTTAATATATAACTACCTATTTTCCTGTGTATATCTTCTGAATAATCACCAAGTTCTAAAATATCACCTATCATTAATAGTTTTCTATTATAATTAGATTTGGAAATCATATCTATAGAATTAATTAATGAATCGTAACTGCAGTTATATGTATCATTGATTATTGTAGTACCAGTTTTATTTATTATTTTTTCAAGTCTATTACTAGGTAATTTGAAGGTTTCTATACCCTTTTTAATATTTTCATCACTTATATTAAGTTCTTTTCCTACAGCATATGCAACTAAGCTATTATAAATAAATGCTTCACCTGGTGCATTAACCTCAAAATCAGTATCTTTTATTTTAAATTTACTACTAAAAATTTCATCAACTATATCTGTTGCCATGTAATTACTTTTATTATTTATACCAATAGTTTTTATATTAACATTAATTTTATCTAAATTATTATGAAGCATATCATTATCATTATTTATAATAAGAGTACCATTTTCTTTAAGTCCATCGATAATTTCAAGTTTAGCCTTTAATATATTTTCTCTAGAACCAAGATTTCCAATATGAGCAGTACCTATATTAGTAATAACTGCGATAGTTGGTTTAGCTATTTTACTTAACAAAGTTATTTCATTTAAATGATTCATACCCATTTCAAGAACCATAGCATTATGGTCTTTTAATTTTAATATAGTTAAAGGAAGACCTATATGATTATTATAGTTTCCTTCTGTTTTTAAAACATTATATTTAGTACTTAATACACTTGATATTATTTCTTTAGTACTCGTTTT
>ENA-OPDO01000302-OPDO01000302.1-human-gut-metagenome-genome-assembly--contig:-NODE-302-length-11113-cov-1.740279_pt1 | contig 11113 bp, 7 predicted proteins | sample MGYA00241626_ERZ501515 | MGnify/ENA primary metagenome ERZ501515 (study PRJEB25962, sample SAMEA2042431) | human gut metagenome | biome: human gut; feature: human-associated habitat; material: faeces...
ACAAAAGAAACAAGAAAGTTAGTATCAACAGCAGTTGCAGAATTAATAATAATGATACAAACAGGAATAGAGAAAGTAAATTACATAATGATAATCTTAACACTTTTAGTAACAATCTCATCACTTCTATATATAGTAAAGAAAACAAACGTAAAAGAAAGTTAATGAAAAAAATTAACTTTCTTTCTTTTTTTGTAAAATATGTTATAATTATTCTTGTATTAGTAGGTGTTTGTATGAAAAAAAGAGAAGTAAAAAGAAATATAGAAAATAAGATTCTAAAGTTAGAATTAACAAATGAAAATATAGAGGATATTTATGAATCACTACCTAAAATAATAAAGGTATATAATAAAAAATATATGATAAATCTTATTTATAATAATGAAAAAGTTGATATAGATTATATAACTAAAAATAGTATAACGGATAAAAAATTAATAGATATAATAGAAACTGTTCATGCGATTAATTTAAAAGATGTAAAAGAAAAATTTAACTATATATATGATACTGTATGTGCTAAATTAGATGAAAGAATAAAAACAAATTATTGTGAATTTAAAGATGATATATGTGTTAAATATAGAAGAAAAGGTAGTAATCATAAAAATGGTTGCTGCGAATGTAAAGGTAGAGGAAAGTGTAAGTATCTAATTGATAACGTTTGTACAATGAAATCATGTATGGCTTGTAAGTTATTTACTTGTCATACTTTAAAAACTATGGGAATAACTCAAAGTATAAATGACTTTGTACTTACTAAATATTTCTTTACAAGTAAACAAAAGGATATACTACAATTTAGTTATTGGACACCAAAAGAAATTGTCATGGAAAAATTAATGAAGAATGTAAAGTAAGAATATAATTAAATAGAAAAAAGGTGATACTATGGAAAATATAAAGTTAGTAGCAAGTAAATTAAATTTAAATGAAGAAGATTTATTTTGTTATGGAAATTATAAAGCAAAAATAGAAAACATAAATACTAATAGAAATGGTAAATTAATTTTAGTTACAAGTACAAATCCAACACCATATGGAGAAGGTAAAACAACTTTAAGTATTGGACTTTGCGATTCACTTAATAAACTTGGATATTTATCAGTAGCGGACTTAAGAGAACCATCACTTGGACCAGTTTTTGGAAGAAAAGGTGGCGCAGTAGGTGGAGGTAAAGCCATTATAGAACCAAGCATGGATATTAATTTACACTTTAATGGTGATTTTCACGCTATAACAAGCACTAATAATTTAATTTGTGCTGCAGTAGATAATCATATTTTTCAGGGTAATGAGCTTAAAATAGATAAAGTATTAATTAAAAGATGTATAGATATGAATGATAGAAGTTTAAGAGATAACTTTGTTATAACTCCAGCATCAGAAATAATGGCTATACTATGTTTATCAAAAGATATTGATGATTTAAGAGAAAGAATAGGTAATATTATAGTTGGAATAACAAAAGATGACAAAGAAATATATGCAAAAGATTTACATGTAGAAAATGCATGTACACTTCTTTTAAAAGATGCTATAAAACCAAATTTAGTACAGACTTTATATAATAATCCAGTAATAGTTCATGGTGGACCATTTGCTAATATTGCACATGGATGTTCTAGTTTAATAGGAACAAAATCTTCACTTAAACTATCAGATTATACTATTACAGAAGCAGGTTTTGGATCTGATATGGGAGGAATTAAATTCTTTGATATAAAATCAAGAGTAGGAGATATATACCCAGATATAGTAGTAATAAATGTTACAATAAAAGCACTTAAATATAATGGTAATGATTCATTAGAATGTGGTATAAAAAACTTAGAATACCATATAAAAAACATGCAAAAGTTCTGTGATAATGTAATAGTTGCTTTAAATAAATTTGATGATGATTTAAATGAAGAAATAGAATTTGTAAATAATTTTTGTAAAGATTTTGGTATAGAATTTAGTGTATGTGAAATGTACCAAAAAGGAATAGATGGATGCATTACTTTAGCAGAAAAAATAGTATCAATGAATGAAAATAAAAAGAAATATTTCGTATATGATTTAGAAGATACTTTAGAAGAAAAAATATTTAAAATGTGTAAAATGTTTGGTGCGAGCAAAGTAGAATACACCAGTGGAGCAAAAGAAAAATTAAATAAATTAAATAATACTAAAATGATGATATGTATTTGTAAAACACCAATGTCTATAACAGATGATAAATTAAATTTAGGTTATCCAAAAGATTTTAAAATGACAGTAACAGATATAAAAGTATATAATGGTGCAGGGTTCATTGTTGTATATATGGGAAATGTCCTTTTAATGCCAGGTATGCCTAAAAATCCTAATTATTTAAATATGAATATAAGTGAATAAAAAATCTATTAGTAGATTTTTTATTTTGAATTTTTTAATCTTTGTGATAGAATATATGAACTAAAGAAGGGATATATATGGAAAAAATAGATTTACACATGCATTCATTATATTCTGATGGAGTATATGATGTAAGTACATTATTAAAAATGGCAGAAGAAAGAGGCTTATCAATTATATCTATTACAGACCATGATAACTGCAAGGCACACATAGAATTAATGGATGAAAATGTTAGAAATAATTTTAGTGGTGATATAAAAGTAGGTATGGAAATAACTACATCTTTTCATGACCAAAAAATAGAGTTACTTGCTTATGATTTTGATAATGTAGAAAAGGTTAATGAATTTTTCGTAAATAAAAGAGAAAGTGTAGATTGGAATCAAGTAGCAATAGAATCTGCTGCACATACTTTAAAAATATTTGATAAATTAAATATAAAATATCCTGATAAATATAAAGAAGATTTAACTATACCAAAATTTGAATCAAAATTATATGATGATATATTGTTACTTAATGATAAAGAAGAATTAATGAAAAAATTAGGGGATTCATATTCTTTAAATGGTAAAGAATTTTTTAGAAAATGTGTATGCATTCCAAATAATGTATTTTCATTTAATTTTTCAAAATATAGACCAAGTTTAGATGAAGTTATTACATTTATTCATGAGAATGGAGGTATATTATTTTTGGCTCATCCATATGCTTATAAAATGAAAAATACAGAGGAGTTTTTAGATAATTTATATGATGAATATAAAGATATAGATGGAATTGAATGCTATTACTATGATTTCACTAAAGAACAAATTGATTATATAAAAAATTTTTCAGAAAAAAGAAATTTAATGATATCTGGTGGTAGTGATTTTCATGGTAATCCAGGAAGAAAAAATCAAATGGGAATATGTATAAATCATGATGGATATATACCAAAAGAATTATTGGATACATGGAAAAAGGATAAAATAAAAACAAAACAATTACTAAAGTAGGGGGAAATATGAAGAAAGAAGATTATAAAAGATTAAATGATTATTTAAATGATGCTTTTATTTATTTAAGTAAATATGATAGTTTTTTTATTCAGAATATGCATATGATTTTTCCTCTTAATTCAAAACTTTATGAAAATTTAAAAGATATAGACTTAAGACATAATTCCTATAAAAATAATTTAACATATGAAGATGTATTTAATTTAGCAAGAAATGAAATAGAAAAAATTAATCCAAATTATTTAGAAGATTTTGATAAATTAATAGACTCTGGACGACTTGAATTTTTCTTACATGAACAAAATATGATTATAAAAGAAAGTACTTATTATGAAAATCTTTCAGAGATAGAAAATAATGAAGAAGAAATAAGAAATGATAGTAGATGTTGTTATACTGAAGATGATTATTTTATAGATATATCAAGAACATACAATTATGATGATGTATTAACTCTAATTCATGAATTCATACATTCAACAAATTCATCAAAGAATATGGGAGTATATAGATATATATTGACTGAATTCTTTTCAATATATTTTGAGATGCTTTCACAAAATGAATTATTAGAAAAAGGTATTAATCCTAGTGAACTTGATATATTTGATAGAATAAAAAATACAGGTAGGATATCTCAAACAATTAACAAATATGATACTGTATTTATGGCATATAATTTGTTTGGAAACATAAAAGAAGATTCTTGTGAAGATTTAAAGAAATATCATATAGTTTTATCTACAAAGGAAGATTTTGAAGAAGCATGTATTTTTTTATTAAAATACTTTGATTACCAGAAAATTGAATATAATAATAAAAACGAAGAATTTAATTTGAATGATTATAGAAAGTGTATTAGTAAATTGTTTAGTAGTGGTTATAGATATTTATATGGAACACTATTTGCGTGTTATTTATTAGAAAATGGAAATAAAGATAAAATTGTATGGTTAAATGATCACATTAATGATGAAGAAATTAAAAATATGGATTTTACTAGTGTACTTAAGATTATTGGTATTGATTTAACAGAGAAAAATATAAATGGAAAATTAATTGATAGCGCACAAAATTACTATGAAAATTTAAATAAATATTCTGTTAAAGATGAAAAGAAAAGTCTTTGACATATAATGTATAATATGATATTATATTTTTGAAATCAATTAAGAAAGACATAGTCATTAAATTAAATATTTAAAGAGAGTTAGTGTTTGGTGAAAACTAATATATTATTTATTGATTCCTACTTTCTTAGAGAAATGTAAACATTTCCGGGTAATACCGTTATTTAAATTAAGTAAATAAAAGGATGGTACCGTGCATATGCACTCCTTAAAAGAGTACTATCCTTTTTTATTTTTGAAAGGGTGAATATTATGGGAAACAAAGCAATAACAGAAAGAAATAAAGATTTTGCAAAATGGTATACAGATGTTGTAAGAGCAGCAAAACTATGTGATTATTCATGCGTAAAAGGATGCATGGTAATAGAACCAAATGGATATGCTATTTGGGAAAAAATGAAGGAAATATTAGATAAGAAATTTAAAGAACTTGGACATGTAAATGTACAAATGCCACTTCTAATACCAGAGAGTATGCTTGAAAAAGAAGGAGAACTTGTAAATGGATTTGCTCCAGAAGTTGCTTGGGTAACAATGGGTGGTAGTAAACAATTAGATGAAAGATTAGCAATAAGACCAACAAGTGAAACAATGTTTTCAGATTATTATGCAACACATGTAAAAAGTTATAAAGATTTACCAATGCTATATAATCAGTGGTGTAGTGTACTTAGATGGGAAAAAGAAACAAGACCATTTTTAAGAAGTAGAGAATTCTTATGGCAAGAAGGTCATACAATTCATTCAAATGAAGAAGAAGCAAAAAAAGAAGCAAATCAAATGATAGAAGTATATAATTGGTTTCATAATGAAATACTAGCAATTCCATCAATAATGGGAAGAAAAACAGAAAAAGAAAAATTCTCAGGTGCAGAATATACACTTACAAATGAAGCATTAATGTATAATGGAGTTGCACTTCAATCAGGAACATCACATTATTTTGGTCAAAAATTTTCTGAAGCATATGGTATTAAATTTACTAATAAAGAAAATAAAGAAGAATATGCATATCAAACATCATGGGGAACAACAACAAGAATGATTGGTGGACTTATTATGGTTCATTCAGATGATTATGGACTTGTATTACCTCCAAAAATCGCACCAAAACAAGTCGCAATAATTCCAATTGGAAATGATGAAGAAGTATTAAATTTATGTAATGAATATAAAGAAAAATTAAATAAAGAAGGAATAGAAGCTTATGTAGATTTAACAGAGAAATCACCAGGATTTAAATTTGCAGAAGCAGAAGTAAACGGTATTCCTGTTAGAATAGAACTTGGTAAAAGAGATTTAGAAAATAATAAAATTACATTTGCAAGAAGAGATACAAGAGAAAAGATAGAAGAAAATATTAATATTGATATAGTAAGTTATACAAAAAATTTACTTGAAACTATTCAAAAAGATATGTATGAAAGAGCAAAGAAAAGAAGAGATGAATTAACATTCGAAGCACATAATAAAGAAGAAATAGAAAAAATACTTAATACACAACCAGGATTTATTCATGCAATGTGGTGTGGAGATATTAAATGTGAAGAAGAAATAAAACAAATAAAAGGTTGTAAATCAAGATGTATTGTAAATGAAAAAGCAATTGATGAAAAATGTGTATGTTGTGGTAAAGATGCTAAATACCATGTAATATGGGGAATACAATATTAAGGAATGATTAAATTCCTTTTTTAATAGAAAAAAATTAAAAATTATAGTACAATTAAAAAGAAGGAGGGTAAAAAATGATTTTAATAATTGCGGAAAAACCATCACTTGCGAGAAACATAGTTTCTGGTATTGGAAAAATGAATAGAAAAGATGGATATTTTGAAAATGAAAATTATTTAGTTACATGGGCTTTTGGTCATTTATTTACCCTATATGACATAGAAGATTATGATAATCTAGAAGATAGAAAATGGAAAATGGATAATTTACCTTTTTATCCTAAAGAGTTTAAATTTAATTTAAAAAAAGATCAAAGAAAGCATATTGATGACGGAGTATTAAAACAATTTAACATAATAAAAGCACTTGTAAATAGAGAAGATGTTGACACTATAGTAAATGCAGGAGACTCGGATAGAGAAGGAGAAATAATTGTAAGATTATGTATAAACAATGCACTTAATAGTGAAAAAAAATTAGTAAGATTATGGCTTCCAGATCAAACAGAAGAAACGGTAAAAAAAGCATTAACTGAAATGAAGGATGAAAAAGAATATGATAATCTAGCTAATGAAGGATTTGCTAGAACTTATGTTGACTGGCTTTATGGAGTTAATTTAACAAGATATGCAACACTTAAAACAGGAACACTTTTAAGAGTAGGAAGAGTAATTGTTCCAATAGTAAAAGCAATTTATGATAGAGATAAACAAATAGAAGAATTTATTCCAGATATATATTATGGAATAGCATCTAATGAAGAAACAAATGGTGAAGTAGTAGAACTTAATTCAAAAGAAAAATTTGATAAAGAAAAGTTAGAAGACGCTAAGAAATTATGTGAGTTATATAATAAAGAAAAAGCAGTAGTAACTAAAAAAACAGTAAAAAAAGATACACTTGCTCCAGGTAAATTATATTCACTTACAAAACTTCAAAACTACTTAGGTAAAAAATATAAAATGCCTATGGATCAATCATTAAAAATAGTACAAAAACTATATGAAGAAGGTTATTTAACTTATCCTAGAACAAATTCAGAGTATTTAGCAACCAATGAAAAAGATAAAATAAAAAGTATATTAGAAGTAGTATCAAAACTAGGTTATAAAGTAAAATTTAAAGATAAAAAAACTATATTTGATGATAGTAAAATAGAGTCCCATTCAGCACTTACTCCAACTTATAAAATACCTAATAAACAAAATATGAGTGAAGATGAAATAAAAGTATATACTGCTGTTATGAGAAGATTTGTCTCTGTATTTGCAGCAGAAGAATGTAAAATAGAAAAAACAGAAATAGTAATAAAACTAGGTGATAAGGAAGAATTTACTTTAAAAGGTAATGTAATAATAGAAAAAGGCTGGACTAAATATGATGATTATAATAAAAATGATAAAGTACTTCCTTCATTAAATATTGGTGATGAAGTAAATATAAATTTTAAACCAAAAGAAAAAAAGAAGTCCGCTCCTAAACACTATACAATTGAGACACTTAATAATTATTTAAAAAATCCATTTAAAGAAGATAAAAATAAAGTAGATGAAGAAATGGATGAAAATAAAGATGATACAGAAGATTATAAAGCAATATTTGAAGGATTAGAACTTGGAACAGAAGCAACAAGAACAGGTATTATAAATAATGCAATTAATAGTAAATATATTGCTCTTAAAAAAGATGTTTATACTATACTTCCTGATGGTAAATATTTAATTGAAGAACTTAAAAAAATGAATATAAGTATGGATAAATATAAAACTAGTGAACTTGGTAAAGGATTAAAACAAGTTTATAAAGGTAATATAAGTATTAACGATGTTGTACTTTTAACAGAAAAGGAAATAAGTGAAGTATTTGATAGTAAAAATACTGAAAATGATACAGGTTTTTATAGAGAAGTAATAGGAAAATGTCCATTATGTGGTAAAGATGTAATAAAAGGAAAATATAACTATGGATGTATTGGTTATAAAGATGGATGTAATTTTAAAATAAGTACTATGATATGCAAAAAAATAATTAATAAAAATGTTGCGAGTGAAATACTAAAAAATAAAATATCTCCTGTTATAGAAGGTTTTATTTCTAAAAATAATAAAGAGTTTAAAGCAAGACTAAAATTAGAAGATGATGGAAGGTTATCATTCGTTTTTGATTAAAATAACTAATTTTTTTAAGATTAGTTATTTTTTTTAGGGGAATTTGCCTTATAAAGAGAGAATATAACTATTGAAGGAGGTTTTTTATGAATAAAAAATATTTAATAATATTCTTGTTATTTTTTATTACTTTACTTTTGACAGGTTATATTTATTGTGACTATAAAGAAAAACAAATAACAAAAAATAATGATAATGTTACTAAAGAAGAAACAAAAAAAGAAAATGATATTAGTGAAGAAAAAGGTAAGGATTTTGCAGCTGAAAAAGTAGTTTTGAAGGGAGAAGAAAATGTTAAAAAGGTTGTAAAAAAAGTAACAGAAGAAATAAAAGAGGAAAAGAAAGAGGAACAAGCAGAAAAAGTAGAAACTAAAGAAAGTTATATAGTTACTTTTGATTCAAATGGTGGTGAAATAAATGAAAAGAGTAAACTAGTAACATACAATGAATATTATGGTAACCTTATTGATGCTAAAAAAGAAGGTTATACATTTATAGGTTGGTATAATAAAAAAGGTAAAAAAATAAATGAAAATAGTGTTGTTACAGAAAGAGGTAATCATACATTATATGCAAAATATAAAATAAATAGTTATATAATAAAATTTGATTATAATTATTTAGAAAATAATTTGTATAAAAACTTATTAGATAAAAAGTCATATAATTTAGATTATGAAATTATAAATGATGATGAAATATTTAATAATGAGAACGTATTTAAATTTAATTTAAGTGAAAATGTTATAAAGTATAAAGAAAATATAAAATTAGACAAAGATAAAATATATACTTTTAGTGTATATTTAAAATCTGATAGTGAAAAAGAACTTATGATAGGATTTAATGGAGAAGAAGAAAAGATAAAAGTAAATGAAAACTTTAATAGATTTACAAAAACTTTTAAAGCAGAAGATAAAAATTATGATGAATTTTTATTTAAAATAGAAGGAGACATTTCAAAAGATAGTTATCTAGAAATATATGATTTAAGTATTTCAGAAGGAGAAGAAAATACAAAAGAAGAAGAGATAAATTATAATGAAAAAGTAGAAACTAAAGAGGCACCTCTAAGAGAAGGTTATACATTTGATGGATGGTATAAAGATTTATCATTAAAAGAAAAAGTAAATGATTCTGTAAAAGAAGATGCTACATATTATGCTAAATGGATTCCCAATACATATACATTAAAATTAGAAGTAAATGGAAAAGTAACAGAAGTAAAAGGGAGTTTTAACTCATTAAAAAAATTAGAAATACCAAAATCAAATTATAAGATAACATATGATGAAAGAGAAGTATTTATAAAAAGAACATTTAAAGGTTGGGTAAATGAAAATAATGAAACTGCAATAGAAAATTATATATTTAAAAAAGATGAAAAGTTAAAAGCAGTGTTTGAAGATACAGTAAATGTTCAGTTAGAAGATATAAATAAAGAAAATAATATATGTTCTTGGAATACTAAAAAAAGTGGTAATGGTGAAAGTTATGATGCTAAAACTACTATTAATATAAATAGTGATATTAAGCTATATAGTGTGTGTAAACAAATTATAAAACCAGAAAGACCAATAAATTCTGGTACAATAACAAGTTATTATGGTAATAGAATTCATCCAGTATCAAATGAAAATAAATTTCATTCAGGTATTGATATGTCTAGTAGTGATAAAAATATTTATCCAGTACTTCCAGGTGTTGTTGCAAAAACAGGAAGTAATTCATCAATGGGTAATTATATAATTATTCATCACACATATAATAATCAAAATTATACATCTGCATATTACCATTTAGAAGAAAAATATGTTAGAAAAAATCAAAAAGTAGATCAAAATACAGTTATAGGAAAAATGGGACAAACAGGTATTGCAACTGGAGTACATTTACACTTAACAATGTATAAAGGTCATTTAGATAGTGAAAACTCAGAAATGATTGATCCAAAAAGTGTTATTGATCTTCCAAGTAACTGGAATAGTAGGGTTTATTAATTATAATAAAAAAAACAGCCAATCGGTTGCTTTTTTCAGCGGCGCTTGGCGCCTACACGGGTTTGGTCCTTTATTCTATTAATAGATTACTCAGACCAATTAAATATAAATTTAATAACTATATTAATATTCTATGTTAATGCTCAAAAAAAATCAAGTATATATTTGTAATTTTTAATAAAATTTATTATAAATTTGTATATATATTTTCTTGTACAATAATTATAATTTTTGTATAATAAATAAAGAAAAAGGAATGTGGTAAAATGATATATTTAGATTATGCAGCAAATTGTCCAGTAGATAAAAAAGTATTAGAAGATTGGTTATCTAAAATTGGTGATAGAAAAATACCAACATATAAAGGCGAGATTGATCCTAAATACTCAAATGTTTCGAATGTATATACACTAGCAGTACCAGCAGTTAATAAACGAATAAAAGAAGAAAGAGAAGGCGAAGGGAAAAAACCTGTATTAGATTATTTAAGATAAATTAATTAAAGATTGCATATCAAGAGGAATTGGAGCTTCGAGCTTCAATTCTTTTTTGGTAATAGGGTGAACAAAAGACAACTTTCTACAATGTAAAGCTTGCCTATTTATTAAATCAGAAGAAGTTCCATATAATGTATCACCTAAAATAGGATGGCAAATATATTTGGAATGAACTCTAATTTGATGGGTCCTGCCAGTTTTTAAAATGAATTTTACTAAACAAAAATTAGGGTAATTTTTTATTAACTCATA
>ENA-OPDO01000309-OPDO01000309.1-human-gut-metagenome-genome-assembly--contig:-NODE-309-length-10939-cov-1.766630_pt1 | contig 10939 bp, 12 predicted proteins | sample MGYA00241626_ERZ501515 | MGnify/ENA primary metagenome ERZ501515 (study PRJEB25962, sample SAMEA2042431) | human gut metagenome | biome: human gut; feature: human-associated habitat; material: faeces...
GCAATTGCAACAATACAAATTACTGTTAAGACGTTATAATGAAGTTGTTAAATATAGGGAGGAAGTAAAATGAAAGTAATTAAAAGAGATGGAAAAATTGTTGATTATGATAGAGCTAAAATAAAAATAGCTATAGAAAAGGCTAATAAAGAAGTAGAGCCTAAAGAAAGAGCAACAGAAAAACAAATAGAAAATATAACAAAACATATTGAAGATTTAAAAAAGAAAAGAATGCTTGTTGAAGATATTCAAGATGAAATAGAAAAGAAATTAATGGAATATAAGAAATTTGCATTAGCAAAAGAATATATTGTTTATAGATATAATAGAGCTTTAATTAGAAAAGCAAATACAACTGATGAATCAATTTTGAGATTAATTAGAAATGAAAACAAAGAACTTGCTGAAGAAAACTCAAACAAAAATACAATGTATGCTTCAACACAAAGAGATTATATTGCTGGTGAAGTATCAAGAGACTTAACTAGAAGAATTTTACTTCCAGAAAAAATAAGTAAAGCACATGAAGAAGGTGTATTACATTTCCATGATATGGATTATTTTGTTCAACCAATATTTAACTGTTGTTTAATAAATATTGCTGATATGCTTGATAATGGTACAGTTATGAATGGTAAACTTATTGAAAGCCCTAAATCATTCCAAGTTGCTTGTACTGTTACAACTCAAATAATCGCAGCAGTTGCATCTAACCAATATGGTGGACAATCTGTTGATATGAGACACTTAGGTAAATACTTAAGAAAAAGTAAAGAGAAATTTATTAAGAAAATAACAGAAAAACATGGTAAAGAATTAAGTAAAGAACAAATTGAAGAACTTGCTATGGATAGATTAAAAGATGAATTAGCATCAGGAGTACAAACAATTCAATATCAAATAAATACATTAATGACTACTAATGGACAATCTCCTTTCGTAACATTATTCCTATGTCTAGATGAAAAAGATCCATATATTGAAGAAAATGCAATGATTATTGAAGAAATATTAAATCAAAGACTTGAAGGAATTAAAAACGAAAAAGGTGTTTATGTTACACCAGCATTCCCTAAACTAGTTTATGTACTTGATGAACATAACTGCTTAAAAGGTGGTAAATATGATTATTTAACAGAACTTGCATGTAAATGTTCTGCAAAAAGAATGTATCCAGATTATATTTCAGCTAAGAAAATGAGAGAAATATATGAAGGTAATGTATTTAGTCCTATGGGATGCAGAAGTTTCTTATCTCCTTGGAAAGATGAAAATGGAAACTATAAATGGGAAGGTAGATTTAATCAAGGTGTTGTATCAATAAACTTACCACAAATAGGTATTTTATCAGGACATGATGAAGAAAAATTCTTTAAATTACTTGATGAAAGACTAGAACTATGTAAAGAAGCATTAATGTGTAGACACCATGCACTTTTAGGAATTACATCAGATATTTCACCAGTACACTGGCAATATGGCGCAATCGCAAGATTAGAAAAAGGTGAAAAAATAGATAAATTATTAAAAGATGGTTATTCAACATTATCACTTGGATATATTGGCGTTTATGAAACAACAATGTTAGTTAAAGGTGTATCTCATACTACTGAAGAAGGAGAAAAATTTGCAGTTAAATTAATGAAATATTTAAGAAAAGCTTGCGATACTTGGAAAAAAGAAACACATCTTGGATTTGCTCTTTATGGAACACCAGCAGAAAGTTTATGCTATAGATTCGCAAGAATAGATAAAGAAAGATTTGGTAGTATTAAAGATGTAACAGATAAAGGATTCTATACAAATTCATATCATGTTGATGTTAGAGAAAAAATTGATGCATTTGAAAAACTAAAATTTGAAAGTCAATTCCAACCAATATCTTCAGGTGGATGCATTTCATATGTTGAAATTCCAAATATGGAAAAGAACTTAGATGCATTAAAAGAATTAATTAAATTTATTTATGAAAATATTCAATATGCAGAATTTAATACTAAATCAGATTATTGTCACGTATGTGGTTTTGATGGTGAAATAATTATAAATGATGATAACGAATGGGAATGTCCTAACTGTGGTAACAAAGATAAAACTAAAATGAATGTTACAAGAAGAACATGCGGATATTTAGGTGAAAATTTCTGGAATGTTGGAAAAACAAAAGAAATTAAAGCAAGGGTAACACATTTATAATGTATTATGCAGATATAAAAAAAGTTGATGTTGCAAATGGACCAGGCGTTAGAGTATCCTTATTTGTAAGTGGATGTACTCATAAATGCAAAGGATGCTTTAACGAAGAGGCCTGGGACTTTAAATATGGACATGAATATACACAAAAAGAAGAAGATAAAATAATTGAACTTTTAAAACCAGATTATATAGAAGGAATAACTATTTTAGGTGGTGAACCATTTGAATATGTTAATCAAAAAGGAATATTACCTCTTTTAAGAAGAATAAGAAAAAAATTACCAAATAAAACAATATGGTGTTTTTCAGGCTATACATTTGATACCGACATATTAGAAGATATGTGTAATAAATATGAAGAAACAAAAGAATTAATATCATATATAGATGTTTTGGTAGATGGTAAATTTGAAATAGATAAGAAAAATTTTAAACTTAAATTTAGAGGTTCATCAAATCAAAGAATAATAAATGTTAAAGAGAGTTTAAAAAATAATAAGGTTATACTTATGGATGAGTATATGTCTTATTAGTTTAATCTCTTTTTTTTTGATTTTTGTTTACAATTTAATTTATTAATGTTAAAATGTATTTAGAATAAAAGGGAGCGAATAAAATGAATGAAACATTAAATAATATTATGAAATTTATTAATGATAATACCTATTTATTAATAGGTATATGTGTATTTTTAATACTTGTCTTAATTGGATATCTTATAGATAATAGTGTTAAATCTAAGAAGGTAAGGAAAGATGTTAAAAATGAAACAATGGCAAAAGAGGCACAAAGTAACATCGCTGTTAATAATATTTCAATAGACAAAAAAGAAGATATTATGACAAAACCATTTGAAGAAAAAACAGAAAATTTAATTATTGATGACAATATTAATAAGGTAACTCAGCCAGTAGAAACTGAAACAGTAAATCCTACTTCTAATGAAATAAAAGATGAAATAACAGAGCCAATTAACTTTAATTTCGATTTAGATAGCATAAAAACAAAATCAGAAAATATTGAACCTAAAACTGAAGAATCAAAACCATTAAATAATAGTTTTGTAAACGATAACGGAGAAATAACTGGACCAATTAGTGTTGATCTAGATACTAAAAATGAATCTATAAATAACATAGAACAACCAGAAGTTTTAAGTAATGATACTCCAATAATAGGAATAAATGATTTAAATAGTGCAGATAAAGCTTCAACAAATAATGAAGTTTCTATAAAAGAACCAAAAGTAGATAATACTAATACTCCAGATGAAATAACAGAACCAATTAATTTTAGCTTTGATTTAAATAGTATAAATACTAAGCCAGAAGAAAAAACTATAAGTTCAAATTTAATAGAGCCAAAAGATCCAGATGCTGAAATAATGAAAAATGCAGGAAATAATACTTATAGTAACAGTAAATCATTATTAGAAATATTATCAGATGTTGATAAAGCGAAACCATCAACTAATGTTAAAATGGATAATAAAGAAGAAACAGATAATATTTTTAGTAATAAACCAAATATTAAAATAAATACAAGTGTTCAAAAAGAAAAAGTAGAAATTGAACCAAAATATTCATCAGATGATGAACTTGATAAAATAATGAAAAAATTATCTTCAATGAATAATGATGAAGAAGACAACTATACAAATATTTTTTAAAAAGGTTAATACCTTTTTATTTTGTAATAGTGTAAAAGCGTAAAAAATATGATATAATTTTATAGTACTAAAGAAAATTTAGTTAAATAGGAAGTGAGTTATGAAAAAAATAAAAATATTTATATTCCTATGTCTAATTCTTTTGCTTTCAGGTTGTTCAGTAGAATATGATCTTACTTTAAATGATGATTTTACTGTGAGTGAAAAAGTAGTCGCAACAGAAAAAACAAAAAGAATGGAAGCACTTACTAAACAGAAGGGCAAACAAGCTGTTAATTATTTATATGATATGTTTAAAAGAAATGGTGAAGATATTACACTTACATCAAGAGAAGATGACTATAATACCTATGCAACTGCAATAACATCTCATGAAGATATAAATGATTATGCATCAGAGTTTTCAAGTGATGTATTTGATAATGTAAATGTAACAAAAGATGGAAATATAATTACATTTAGCGCAGAGCAGAAAGAACTATTATCATCAGATACTAATTATTCGCTACTTTATGATGATATAACAGTTAATATTACTATTCCATTTGAAGTTACTAGTAATAATGCAGACAAAGTAAATGGTAATACGTATACATGGAATATTAAAAAAGATTCTGATTATAAAACTATAGAATTTTCATATAAAGAAGGAAACAAAAAAGATGAAATTAACATAAATGTTAACAATGAAACTTATAATATTCATTATGGAGTTATTATAGCAGTGGGACTTGTTATTATAATTAGTTCTATAGTGTTATTTGTATATATAAAGAATAAAAAGAACAATGTAGTTTAGGAGGATTATATGAATTTTGAAAATATTGTAACTATATTAAAAAAAATAATAGATATATGTTTGGTATGGGTTGTATTTTATTACATACTTAAAAATGTTAGAAAGAATGTTAAGTTTTCGCTTCTATTTAAAGGAATACTAGCAATAATAGTTATAAAACTTATAAGCGATTATTTTGGTCTTACAACAATAGGATTATTATTTGAATATGTTATATCATGGGGACCAATAGCAATTATAATTATATTTCAACCAGAAATTAGAAATGTACTTGAACAACTTGGTAAAACACATTTACTTGGTAGGCATAAAGTATTATCAGTATCAGAAAGAGAAAGATTAGTTTCTGAAATTGGTTTATCAGTTGATTATTTAAGAAAAAATAGAATAGGTGCTTTAATAGTTATAGAAAGAGATACATCATTATCTGAATATATTGAAAGAAGTAAAAAAATATATGCAGAAATATCAAATGAATTACTAGATGCAATATTCTTCCCAGACAATCCACTTCATGATGGTGGTGTAATAATACAAGGTGATAAAATATCATGTGCAGGAGCAGTATTCCCAACAACAGTTGATATGAAATTTAGTAAAAGACTAGGTACTCGTCATAGAGCTGCTATAGGTATATCAGAAGAATCTGACTGTTTAGCAATAATTGTTTCTGAAGAAACTGGTAGAGTATCACTTGCTGTAGGTGGTAAATTAAATTACAATCTATCAGTTGATGAATTAAAATTAATGATTTTAGATGAATTAATGCCAAAATCTGAAACATTTGTAGTAGAAAGTGATGAGGAGGATGACATAGATGAAATTAATTAAGAGATTTTTAAGATTTATAGATAAAAAAATAATAGTTCCAATAACAAAGTTTTTTGTGTCAATTGGAGAAAAATTAAAATTATCTGATAAACCTTTAGAGAAGGCTTTATCAAAGAAGAGTAGTATGATAATTTTATCATTAGTACTTGCAGTTATAGTATTTGTTATAATTGATAGACAAAATACTACATTACTGGAAAAAAATGCTGAAGTATTATATGATATACCACTTTCTGCAACTTATAATGATGAAGAATATGTTGTTGAAGGACTTCCTGAAACAGTTGATATAACATTAATTGGTACAAAAGCAAATCTTTATTTAGCAAAACAACTTCCAACGCAAGATGTTAATGTTGATTTAAGCGATTTAAAACCAGGTGTTCATAAAGTAAATTTGAAATATAAACAATCAATAACATCTGTTGAATATAAATTAGATCCATCAGAAGTAACAGTTGTTGTTAGTTCAAAAAAATCTGAAACAAGAAGTGTAGAATCTGATATAGTAAACTTAAATAAATTAGATTCAAAACTTGCAATAAATAATACTAAACTTGATACAGATGAAGTAATTATAAAAGGTACAGAAGATAGTTTGTCAAAAGTATCAACAATAAAAGCATTAATAAATGTAAGCAATATGGTAGATCCAAAATCAGGAACAAATACACTTAAAGATATACCTTTAATTGCTTATGATGAAAATGGTGCAAAAGTTGATGTTGAAATGGTTCCATCTAAAGTAACCGCAACAATAGAAATAGAATCACCAAGTAAAACAGTACCTCTTGAAATAGAACCAACTGGAAATGTTATATTTGGTAAAGCAATAAAGAATATTACATCAAGTGTTCAAAAAGTTACAATATATGGTAGTTCAAAAGTTCTTGATAATACAAATAGTATAAAAGTTAAAATAGATGTTAATAACTTAAAATCTAATAAAGATTATACAGTTACAATAAAGAAACCAGCAGGTATTAGAGAAATATCAGAAAAAGTAGTAACTGCTAAGGTAGAACTTGATGATGAAGTTACAACAGAATTATCTGGTGTAAAACTTGGGGTTGTAAACTTAGGATCTAATTATACTGCACAAGCAACAAGTGAAAATGCAACAGAAGTAACAGTTATATTAAAAGGTGTTGAATCAATAATTAAAAATATAACTTCATCTGATGTAGAAGCATATGTAGACCTTGAAGGACTTGGTGCTGGAGATCATGAAGTTGAAATAAAAGTTAAAGGAACTGATCCAAAAGTTAAATATTCATCAAAAGTAACTAAAACTATAATAAAAATCGCTGAAAAATAGCGATTTTTTTCTTTTATTTATTGACTTTATAAACAAAGTCTAGTACAATTTTAATTGGTACATTTATAAAAACCCCACATATAGATTGACTGTGGGAGGTTAATCTATGAGAGAAAGGGAAGAAATTTATGAAAACATTTATGGCAAAACCAGCCGAAATCAAACGTGATTGGTATGTTATTGATGCAACAGGTATCAGTTTAGGTAGAGTTGCAACAAAAGCTGCTAATGTATTACGTGGAAAACACAAAGCAATATATACACCTAATGTTGATTGTGGAGATTATGTAATAGTAATCAATGCTGATAAGGTTAAACTTACAGGAAATAAACTTGATCAAAAAATGTATTATAATCACAGTGGATACACTGGTGGATTAAGAGAAAGAACAGCTAAAGTAATGCTTGAACAATATCCTGAAGAAATGATGGAAAGAGCTATTAAGGGAATGCTTCCTCATAATAGACTTGGTCGTAAAATGGGTAAAAAACTATTTGTTTATAGAGGAAACGAACATAAACATATTGCTCAACAACCAAAAGAAATGAAAGTAGACTAAGGAGGAAAATTATGGCAAATAAAATTTATTATGGTACAGGTCATCGTAAATCTTCAATAGCAAAGGTTAGAATGACATCTGGTAAAGGAAATATCACTATTAATGGTAGAGATGTTAATGAATATTTACCATTTCCAACATTAGTTATGGATTTAAAACAACCACTAGAAGCAACTAATACATTAGATAAATTTGATATCAATGTAGAAGTAAAAGGTGGAGGATTCTCAGGACAAACTGGAGCAATCCGTTTAGGAATTACAAGAGCATTATTAGAATATGATAAAAATACAGATCCATCAAGCGAAACTTCATTTAGAAGAATATTAAAAGCTAAAGGATTTATTACAAGAGATTCAAGAATTAAAGAACGTAAGAAACCAGGTCTTAAGAAAGCACGTAAGGCACCACAATTCAGTAAACGTTAATATTGCAAAAAAAGAGCACATATATATGTGTTCTTTTTATTATATTTCAGTATAATAACTAAAAATTACTCAGTCAATTTATCTTTAGTAATATAACCAATAACAACTCCATTAGATACAAAGTATAATTTGTCATTAAAAGAAAGATTATGACCAATAAGGTAATTTTTACATTCAGAAATTATAGTATTTTCTTTCTTTCTTCTTGTATTAATGTCACTAGCAAATTCATATTTATTATCTAAAAATAAATAAATATAATTTTTATTTAAAACTCTAAATCCATTAAACATATTATCACCATTAATATGTTGTGGATAACTTTAAATTTTATACATTAATATTCAAAATATCTATTTTTTCCTTTATCATTACATTCTTTTCCACTGGTTAAAGATAAATTTAAGAATACATCATTTAATATTTTTATATCTTTATTTTCAAATAGTACTTCATTAACTTTATTAATCATATAAACTGCATTATCCACAGCATTATTATATAAATCAATAAATGATTCAGTATAAACTTCATTATTATATCTAGGATGACACCACTCATTATTACATAAATTTAAGTAATAATCATTCTTATCCAATTTGTAAGAATAAGTAATAGGATAAAAATCTTTAATACTTCTTGGATGAAGCTTATCAATAAATCTATATAATTTATTCTTTATTCCATGAGGATCATATCTTAAAAAATGATAGGAATGTTTCATAAAAAATAAACCTTGTTTATAATATGTGGATAACTTTTTAAAACCATATGTTTTATCAAAAGTATAGTCAATTACTGTGGATAAGTCTTTAGAAATTTTATTATTATTAAAACAAAATTTGTGTATTTTAAATTTATTAGGTTTCATATTTTCATGATAATTAATCATATATGCATCAATATAACTTTCAATATCACTATGTTTTGAATTATATTTATATGTATCTTTTTTCTTTTTATTAAATATACCCGCTTTATGTATTACATAAGGATGAACTTTTGTATCCAGTGCATAATGCATTATATAACCGTATAAAAAAGTAAGTACATCATTATTATTTTCTAAATTATTTTCTTTTATATAAGACACCATATTTATAAAAAAATCTCTAGTATTATGTTTATGAACATAGTTACCTATTTTTTTTACCTTTTTAAAGTTTTTATAATTAATAGAAAAAAATAATATATCTGGTCCTTGTGAATAAGTTTTTAAGTTTTCTTTATAATTTTTTAGTCTTTCCTTTAGTTTATCATCAAATTTATTATATACATCTAATGCAAAATATGCATGAGTTATTGTTCCTGCCATACTATCACCATAAATATTATAACAAAAAGTAAATATACTTTATACATATTTTAACTTTTTTTATCTAAATCATTTAAAAAAATACTAATTTCTGATAAAATAGAATAAGTGATTAATAGTTAAGGATGTGTTTTAAATGGGAAAGATTATATCATTAGTAAATCAAAAGGGTGGCGTAGGTAAAACAACAACAAGTATAAATTTAGCAGCATCTTTAGGTATATTAGGTAAAAAGACTTTATTAGTTGATTTAGATCCACAAGGTAATGCAACAACTGGTGTTGGTATTGAAAAAGGTGATTTAAAGGTAAGTCTTTATGATGCATTAATTGGTGCGGTTGAACCTAGTAAATCCGTTAAGAAAACTAAGTTTAAAAATCTTGATTTAATTCCATCTTCGATGAAACTTGCTGGTATCGAAATAGAATTTGTTGATAAACAGCATTCTGATCCAACATTTTCAAAAGGATCACAATTAAAAAGAGTATTATATGAAATAAGAGATAATTATGATTATATATTAATTGATTGTCCACCATCACTTGGTGTACTAACAGTTAATGCTTTGACAGCATCAGATTCAGTATTAATTCCAGTACAATGCGAATATTTTGCACTAGAAGGAATAATGCAACTTTTAAATACTATAACTCAAGCAAGAAAGAATTTAAATCCAAAACTAGAAATAGAGGGTGTTGTTTTAACAATGCTTGATTCAAGAACAAATTTAGGACTTGAAGTTGTTGAAAATGTAAGAGGATTCTTTAGAGAAAGAGTTTATGATACAATAATACCAAGACTTATAAGATTAACAGAGGCACCAAGTCATGGTAAACCAATCGCAAATTATGATCCTACAAGTAGAGGAACAGAAGCATATATAAATTTGGCAAAGGAGGTTATTGCTAGAAATGAATGATAAGAGAAAAGCGTTAGGAAGAGGTTTAGAACAATTATTTAATGATGAAGGTTTAAACTTTGATACAATAGAAAATTCAATTATAGAAGAAGCAAAAACAAATGATCAAATAGTAGAAATAGATTTAAGCGAGTTAAGAGCAAATCCATATCAACCTAGAAAAAACTTTGATGAAGAAGCGTTAAATGAACTAGCATCATCAATCAAAGAACATGGTGTATTTCAACCTATTATCGTAAAAAAGAGTATAAAAGGTTATGAAATAATAGCAGGTGAAAGAAGATATAAAGCCGCTACAATAGCAGGATTATCAGAAGTACCAGCAATTGTAGGAACAATGGACGATCAAACCAGTGCTGAATTGGCTTTAATTGAAAATATTCAAAGAGAAGATTTAAATCCTATTGAAAAGGCAACAGCAATAAGAGAATTATTAGATAAATATAATTTAACTCAACAAAAATTGGCAGACAAATTAGGAATTAGTAGAAGTGGCCTTGCAAACACAGTAAGAATACTAAATTTACAACCAGAAGTAATAGAATTAGTAAAAGAAGGAAAACTTACAGAAGGACATTGTAAAGCTCTATTAGGAATAGAGGACCCAGAAAAACAATATCAAGCAGCAAAATATATTATAGAAAATGGAGAAACTGTAAGAGACGTAGAAAAACAAGCAAAGATAAAGAAAAAAGCAAATTCTACAGTAAAAAACAGATATGAACCAATTTATAGAGATATAGAAGATTCTTTCAGAAGCTTTTTCGGGACAAAAGTTAAGATAGATGCGAAACAAAGAAGTGGAAAAATAATAATTCAATATTCTTCAAACGAAGATTTAGAGAGGATTTTAGGCTTAGTTAAATAAAATATTGATTGGAGGAATAGTTTATGATAAGTGAGT
>ENA-OPDO01000317-OPDO01000317.1-human-gut-metagenome-genome-assembly--contig:-NODE-317-length-10746-cov-10.561033_pt1 | contig 10746 bp, 4 predicted proteins | sample MGYA00241626_ERZ501515 | MGnify/ENA primary metagenome ERZ501515 (study PRJEB25962, sample SAMEA2042431) | human gut metagenome | biome: human gut; feature: human-associated habitat; material: faeces...
GATCTGAGCCGTAAGAGTCGAAGTCACCAATCTTGGAAACGACACGCTGACTACCTATATAGATATGCTTTGTATAGCGACATTCATCTTGTAGTCTCACCTATTTTTTGGACAAGATGCAGGAGACGTTGAATGAGAAAATGCGGAGGGATGATGAATTGGAGAGAATGAGGAGATGAAAATGCAAAGCACTATTGGCTATGAAATGTGTAACCAATGGTGCTTTGTGAATCGTTATAGAATTTTCGTTTCAAAGAAATTCTTTATCTTGTATATACCTATATCATGCTTATAGCGTCCGAACAGAAGTTGTGGATTGACATTGTGTTTGTCTGCTTCTGTCTGAATATATGGTGCTATTTTATAAGGTACAACATCACGAGTCCTTGCCATGAACTTTTTCCACTCCGCATTTGGTAGGGTCGCATTTAAAGCAAACTCGTCAGCCTCAGACTCCTCGATGTTCTTCTTGTCCTCCATGAGATTAATCATTGCCTTACCATTTTGGGTAATGTGCTTGAATACATGACCGACCTCATGTAAAGTGGTGAAAGCAAAATTGTCAATGGAAGCTATTCTCTCAGTGATGACAATCGTTGGTGTATCTCCTATCCAAAAGGACATCCCATCAACAGGAACTTGCCCAACCTTATTGACTACAAGAAAACGAATGCCATACTTGTTAAGAACCTCTTGGGTTTTGTTCACCGTATTCTTGTTTTCTTTAAACACATTGTTCAACTCTCTTGCCAGCATCTCTGTATCTGCCCCCTTGTCAAATGGGCATAAAGTTGAATCATCATTTTTAGAGAGATGATAGCAATAATATTTCCAAGACAGAATGTCCACGGGATTGGTTTTCACCTTTTCTGACTTGCGGTAATAAGAAAGTTCCATTTCTTCTGCCTTCAAACCAAAGAAATCATCCAAGTTATCCACGGAAAAGACCTCGAAGATGCGTTTTACATCCTCGATGATATTTCCTCTAACGATACCGGCTTTTCTGAAAAATGGAATTGATACTTGGTCTTTGAGTACATTCCAAATCTCAAGCATTTTAGTCTGCAACACAACCCTTTCGCTCTGTTTGGCGCAATCCAATTCGTATTGCGTCTGGATGTTCATGAGATATGTCGCAGAAATGCCGAGAGCGTTTTCCAACAACAATGCCATTTCAGGTGTCAGAGAACGTTTACCTTTTATGACATCATTCAGAATGGATTTCTGTATGCCAGTGAGTTCGGACAATTCGCTCTGCTTCATATTACGAGCAGACAATTCGTCCTTAATCACCTCGCCCACATGAGTTGCCTCAAATGGGACTGCCTGATTGAAACTAAACTTAGTCATAATGATGTGATATTTCAATTAATTCTATTTCGGTAATGATAATACTGCCATCGGCAGGAGAGCTTTGGAAAATCAATCGCCAGACATCATTGCATCTTACGGATTCTTGATCTTTTCTGTCTCCGTGCAATCTTTCGTAGCGCAAGCCATGATCACGCATAATGTCTTCAATTCTTGTTGCAGCTCTCATTTTGTTGACAGCCTTAACATAACCCTTGATTGCGGCTATAGGAAGTCTTTTATACTTCTTGTCAGATGTCTTTCCATTTTCGAACAGTTCCAACAAAGCCTCGTCTTCACTTGTTATGTTCATATATTATTCAGCCATGTTTTTTTATTTGTGTGCAAAGTTACGATAAATATTTCGATTATCAAAATTGATAACTAATTATTAGCTATATTATAATCATTTTTAACTATTATTCTTGGCACTCGCGGAAAAAGCAATAGGACAAACCTATTTATATTCAACTGTGAAAAGCGCATTTATGCCTTCTGTATCAAGTGTTTCAAGTTCTCATCGTTGGCGATACGCCCCAGCTCATCCTTGACTATCTACTTAACATCTTCCTTGATTTGGTTGTAGTTGTCCTGTATGGCCTGCTTCATGCAGTCGTTGCCATCCCGCATCCAAGAAATCGTTGATGATAGGGATTGGCTGATAATTGCTTTCCTCTCGCTTCACCTTTTCGGTATCAACTACTATCTCGGCATGGAATATCTTCTGCTCGATACGCTCGTTGAAGTTATCGGAAACAGAGCCGACAAACATTCCTTGGGTGAGTCCGCTAATCTTGCTCGGCGGAATGAGACTGTCCATTTGGGTATTGATGGATGTAGAAACATCCTGACGGTTGATGGAAATAGACTGGCGCTTTTGGAGTACTTTTCCAAAACGCTCGGATAAAGTCTTAGCGGTCTCGCCAACGACCTGACCGCTGAAGATGTTACCTACCGTATAGATAACCACCTTTGCCTCCTTGTCTCCATAATCACGGACCAATTGCGAGAAGTCCTGGAAGCCCAAGCAGACGGCAACCTTGTTGCTTCGTGCCGTAGCAATCAGATTATCCAAGCCTTTAAAATAGATGGTCGGCAACTCGTCAATGATAACGGATGATTTGAGTTGTTCCTTCTTGTTGATGAGTTTCACTATGCGGCTGTTGTACAAGCCGAGTGCCGCACCATAAATATTCTGACGGTCGGGATTGTTGCCGACACATAGAATCTTCGGTTCTTCGGGATTGTTATGTCGAGTGTAAACTCGCTTGCGGACATAACCCCATCATAAAATGAATAGCAAGTATTCCTGCCGAGTTTATCAAATCAGGGCCATTGTTGTTGATGACGACTCTACCATCAGCTCATATATACCTTTCCGACACAAGCATATAGTGTTTTCATTTGTACCCCGAGTGTGTACAGTTTCAAACCATGATTCACATTCTAACATAAGAAACTGAAGCCGTGACCATTTGTGTATTTTTGCCAAACTAACTCCAGTACATACAACAGATGTAAAAGATTTCTGCAAAATCGACCGAAATCATAAGAAAAAAACACCAAACCAGCAAATTTCTTAAAGATTATATCTGTTTATTAAGATTATTTTTGTATATTTGCAGCATTATTTTGGTGGTAAAGCCTATTGGCCTGCCACGTGACAATAGGACCTTACGGAGCAAGCCTATATCACAATTCTTCTCCGTAGTAACAGTCCGTTCTCTCTCTCACTGGTCTCTCCCTGCGCGGCAGAGGCATACGTTTTTATATTTTTCAAACACTCCAAATTGACAGCGCATGAGAAAGTTTACTTCTTTGTTACTGTTAGGCTTCGCTCTCGGCAGTTTCGCACAAACGCCCGGAGGAGTCAGCGGAAGCGAACTGTGGTTCAAGACTGCGCCATTGAACTCAGACCTGCAAGGTTATTACCGTTGGCAGGATTTCTCTGGGGATTCCATACGGCTGATGCTATTGGACAGCCGTGGCGTCAAGTCTGAACTTACTCTTCCGAACAGTTCAGTCCATTACTTCAACTTCAATCCGAGTCTCTGGCTCGCAGACGGATTTCGTAGTCTGAGTGCCAAACTCAAGCACGGCGACCTCTCACAGGCTACCGTCATCGGTGTCTTTGCACCGGAACTGGCAACCATCGGCAAGGATATGGTTGTCTATGCTCTTGACGGCCGCAAGGGCGACGGAGCCATTCTGAGCAAGGACAAAGCCGTAAGGGGTAGAGGTGTTGAACCACTGGACTATGGTTCAGCATCGGGTGAAGACCTGCTTTATCAATCAAGTGATTCTTTGTCCGAGAACGGTTTTAAGGAAAGCGCTCTGCGAGTTGTGTCCTACTTCAAGGTAAGCAATCCTTCAACAACATTGTGGGGAGACAACTCCAACACCACATTATTCATCGGAACCCCTTCCACCTCTGGCAGTTTCGGTACGGATTTCCCGACCTCGCTCTTCGGTAATGCTTCCATCCGGGGATATGCCCCTGAGCTTATTGTTTTCAGCAGGATGCTTACACCCGATGAGCGCAGAAAAGTGGAGAGCTATCTGGCGGTAAAGTACGGCATCACCCTCAAAGGCTCGTATCTTGACAGCGACGGAAACCTGACTTGGGATATGGCGGAGAACCAAGCCTACCACCATAGGGTCACAGCTGTTGGAACCGACACGGCAGGAAGTCTCTCACAACCGCTTTCCGCAACATCATATGAGGAAAGTCCGGTGTATGCGGCCTTGAAGGAGAACGGAACTTATCATGACGCAAATCCATACAACCCTTCATCCGCTTCCCGTCTGCTTGTCATGGGACGTGAAAACGGCAATCCGATGCCGGACAGAGGCTTCACTTTCTGGGGCGACGATGATGTGGCACTTGCAACATATACCTCACCTACAGATTCCCTGTGGCATGTCATGAAACGTACATGGATGGTCAAGACCAACGTGCCGTCAAAGCCCGACAGTACCGTGGCAAGATGGACTGCGCAAGGACTTGAAGTGTCAAGGAATGGCTTTACAGACAATATCATCCAAGAGAAAGCCGCTTCCGGAGCTTATGCCACGACCCCAGCCCTTGTTGGAGGTGGCGGTGCTTTTGAGTTCACCTGTCCGACAAGTCACCCGACTTTTGACGTTGGCTTCGGAAGCATCGGTGGCAGCACATGCAAGTATGGATTCCGGTTCACCAATGCTGGAGTTGTTTATCCGATCATCAACGGAGCGGTCTCAAATTCATACATCGCCACGGATGTTGACGGAACGGACATCTCTATCCGCAAGGAAGGCAAAAACATCTATCTGCGTGTTGACGGGACAGGAAGTGCGACAAGAACCATATCCCTTTCGGATGCAACTGACACAGACACAAATGTGGGCATTATCCGAACGGAAGGAGCAGAGTCCGCCTTGAATATGGCAGGCTTGAGGACAGGAGGAATAGATGATGTCGGTTATATGGCAGAGTTGAGCTATGACCTCACACCGGACAGGGAGTTCTCGGACTATTGCCGCAAGCGTACCGTCATGCTCATAGACCCAAGCGGTGAAGGTGATTTCGACATCAACAGCAATAGCAACATAAGATGCTCCAAGCCTGATATGACAAGGGGCAAGACCATATTCCGCAATATCCTATGGGATGCAGACGGAAGCGGAAGCGATGTGTTCACATTCGCCTATTATGACGGCATTTCCTATGATGCCACTCCTACGCCGTCAAGTTGCGAGAATGGAGTTCCACGCAATGACGGGTATATCGACATCGGCATCAACATCGGTACACCAGTCTATTCCTATGTGCTCAGCGTTGACACTGTTGCAGGAAAAGTAAAAGGAGAAACCATTGCCAGAGGAACATTCTTCGGTGACACGCATAGAATCACGAATCTTGCCCCCGGCGCCTATGCGCTGTCCGTATCACAAGGTGGAGGCAACGAGATTTATGCCACTGGCAACGCACTCTACACCTCATACTCACATGACACCAGGACCTATCTGTCTGGCGACATCTCATGGACGGTGAACGATACAAAATCAAACTACCGTGTGGGATTGGAGCCAAGCCTCACGGACGAGATCACCCAATATGGCTTCGACGTGCGGGGCGACAAGGCGCATATCATAACCGGTGGATATACAAGCCTAACCAAATATGTCACCATCAAGCCGGGCGATGTGCTCAGTGTTACAGTCCGCAATATGCAGGTCACATACAAGTTGAACGGACAGACCGTGCATCATGAATATGTCTGGTCACTTCGTGCATGGCGGTTCTGCATCAAGTACGGAAAGGGCGAGACACATATCACAGATCTTACCGTAAACGGTACGCCTGTAACCTCATTCACCACAAGGGGCAACGTGCAGATAGAAACGCCCAAGAAGTGTACGACAACGATGACCGTCTATGTCGGCAGCGAGTGTGATGCAAGTATGCCTAACGGAACACAGGCAAGGGAGAACCATGTGGGCAGCTCGGACAGACAGGCCGACAATACCTTCATTTCTGGAGAAGACGAGGATTTCACTGTCAAGGGCAACGGTTCTACGACAGGCATCTACGAGGCTAAACTCACACAGGACAAGCCTTCTGCAGCCACATTGATGGTGTTTGACGTATCAGGCAAACTGGTAGTGTCACGCCAAATGACAGGCGAAAGCGTCAAGCAAGCCGACTTCAAGGTTCCCGCATCGGGTGTGTATGTCGTGAAGGCAATCTCCGAGAATGGGGAGCATACAAGGAAAATCTCAGTAAAGTAACTTAAAGGAAGATACGCATGAAGAATTATATACAGAAGGTGGCGTGGGCATTGGTTTTACTGCTTGCCGCCACACTGTCCCTTTCGGCAAAGGACGGGACAGCCGTGAGAAAACTCTTCAAGAAGGGTGTCTCTGACAGTATCTCCGTAGGAGGTAGCAAACTGGTCGTTCTTCAGAAAGACCTCATTCGGAACAGAAGCCTTTCCGTGAACTCTATCGGAGAGGAGAATGTTCCTGAGCTTGACTTTGCCATGACCAATGTCACGGCAGGAGGACATGGCTACCGTTTTCTCCCTCACGGAACACACTTCACAGGCGAGGGCGCGACTGTCAAGATAAAGTATGACCGCACGAGAATACCAAGCGGCTATACCGAGGACGACATCCGTACCTATTACTACGACCCGGCCGAGAAGCATTGGGTTGCGTTGGAGCGTGTGCGTGTGGACAAGAAGGAAGAGTGTGTCGTTTCAAAGACGACCCACTTCACCGACATGATCAACGGCGTGATACAGGCCCCGGAGTCACCGCAGACCGAAGGCTTTGCCCCGACGATGATGAACGACATCAAGGCGGCAGACCCGACGGCGAAGCTCAATGTCATTGCGCCTCCAAGCGCAAACAACCGTGGCTCTGCCAACCTGCAGTATCCGTTCGAGATGCCGCCAGCACGAAACGGTATGCAGCCAAGCCTTGGCTTGCAGTACAGCAGCGAGGGCGGTAGCGGTTGGCTTGGCGAGGGTTGGAACGTCAGCGTGCCAAGCATTACGCTTGACACCCGGTGGGGCGTGCCTCGTTATGACATGTCAAAAGAGACGGAGACTTATCTCTTGTCCGGTTCAATGCTCTCCACCATGGATGACAACGGACAGATGGGAGTCGCACACCGTGGCGAGAAGATGAACAGAAAGGCTGACCGCCAGTTCTACACCCGCCAAGGCGGTGATTTCAGCCGTATCATCCGCAAGGGTGACAGTCCTGCCAACTATTATTGGGAGGTTACAGACAAGCAGGGTGTCAAGTACATCTATGGTGGTGACGGAGCTGTTGTAAAGGGCAATGTCACCGATGCTTCGGGCAATACCCGTGAGGTGATTGCCGAATGGAAGCTGAAACGTGTCGAGGAACTCCACGGTGACTATATAGAATATGTGTATGACATCGTGGATGAGGATGTGCGTGGCGGCTTGAAGGCCAAGGCTGCATATCTGAAGGAGGTTCACGCAGGTAATGCAGGACAGGAACCGCACACCGTTGTACTCTTTGATGGCAACAAGGTAAAGCAGGTAAAGACCAACAATGCCCGCTATGGATTCCTCGCCTCCTCCAACAAGCTGTTGGAGAAAGTGACCGTGAATTTCCAGGGCGAGACATTGCGCAGCTATGCCTTTGACTACAAGGAAGGTGCTTTCCATAAGGAAATGCTCACAGGTGTCAGACAGTATGACAACACAGGAAAGGAAGTGGCTTTCCAGAACTTCGACTATTATGATGATGTGCAGGCTGAAAAGGGATATGTTCCGTTCAAGGATGATTCCGAGAAATGGAACACGCACGATGACGGACTTGACGCTGGTTTCGTCAATCCTTTAAAGACTGTCAGCAAGCGCTTCAGCGACAAGCCTACTGCACTTGGCGGAACGACAAGTTCTTCTGTAAGCGGTTCGTTCTATGCAGGTGTGGGACCTTGGGACGGAAGCAAATGGAAAGGCAATACAATAGGAGGTTCTTACAGCTACTCCAGCGATACCAGCAAGGGACTTTCCGCATTCGTTGACTTGAACGGTGACGGACTTCCTGACAAGGTATATAAGTCTGGTGGTTCCGTATATTATCGTCCACAGGTCAAGACTGACAACGGAGAAGTAGTATATGGTGAGCCTGTCAAGGTAAAGGGTATCAGTAACTTCTCGACAACCAAAAGTTCTACGAACTCTTTCGGTGCGAAAGCCGTTGTCGGTTGGAATGTTCTGACTGCCGTTGTCGGAACGGACAAGTCAACCACTAAGACAAAGACCACTCAGTATTTCAGCGACATCAACGGTGACGGACTTGTTGACCTCGTTTCCAATGGCAAGGTATATTTCAACCATTTGGAGTTTGACGGATCAGGCAATGCCGTGCCTACGTTTACATTGAGCAGTGCCGACACGCCAAGCCCAATCATCTATGGTGGCAAGGTTGACACTTCTGTCATGGAGGTCAGTAAGGATGAGCAGGCGGAAGCCATCAAGAACTCACCGATGGAGGATATTGTGCGTGTATGGCAGGCTCCTAAGGACGGAACAGTAAGCGTGGCAGGTCAAGTAAGCCTTGTCGCTCCTACTGGAGACTATGACGCTGACGAATACCAAAAAGCAGACGGCGTAAGAGTTGCTATCCAAAAAGGTGGCAATGAGCTTTGGAACAAGACTATTGCAAAGGGCGACGGCAGTTCTTATGCCGCTGCAGTCTCTTCTGTTGCCGTCAAGCGAGGTGACAGAATCTATTTCCGTGTACAGTCGGGTTCCGAGGAAACAAGCAACGGCTCATTTGACAAGGTGAACTGGTCGCCTACCATTACATACGCTGGCGAATCTAATGTTTTGCCTAACGGGCTTTCTTCAACAGAGTACAAGCCTGAGGATGGTGCCATCTATGATGTGAACACCTCTGCCAATGTGGAGAATGGTTCAAGTGTTGAAGTTCACAGTGTCTTCCACAAGCCTGTAACAACCGACGATGTTGTTCTCAGCATCATCGGCAGCAACGACAAGAAAGACAGTGACGGAAACGACAACCCGAACTATACCAAGAAGACAGTCTTTGCTCGTACATTGAAGGCTGGTGAGGCTTTCAATGGCGATTCACTCAACATCAGTCTGGAGAATACAGAAAAGCTGACCAACTTCAGCTTTGAGATTTCATCCACCTCAAATGTTGATTGGAAGAATATCGGTTGGCAAGCGTCTGTGACTTATAAGGACTCTGCCAATATCGAACAGACGGTAGCCGTTCCTGCACACTACAATACATTTGCAAATGCCTTGGCAGAGGGCAAGCCATACTTGACCACAGCGACTGATACAATTATGGTTGTGTCACCAGTGCTTACCCTTTCAGACAATTCTATCAGCGGTCAGATTACTTTGACCGCCAAGACAGAGGATGCACTTGTTGGCAAGAAGTCTTTCAATATCGAGAATGGCATCTTGAAAGCCGATACTCTGCGATTTGCAACTACTGCAGGAAAGAACATCTGGTTTGAATACAGCTATCCGGCAGCAATCTCTAATGAAACTGTTACTTCAGCCTCTGTTTCCATTCTGAAAGATGCGGCAGATCTCGTAACAGAGAATGTGCTTGCTGGATTCTATGCAGAGAATGACAATCTTGGCTTCGGTATGCTTTACCGTGGCTGGGGAGGTTTTGTTTATAACTCGGCAGAGGGCAGATATGCAAAGCCTATTGACGAGTCATTGCTGAAATTGCCTGAAAACGAGAACGACAAGGTTGACCCTCTCACAATGGCATTCACTCCATTGGGTACAGACCAGACTTCTATGGACAAGTGGGTCGGTCAGCGACAGGACATCTATCTTACTGCAACCGATGCAAGCACAGCCCGATTGACAGAACAGGACGTACTCCTTACAAATCCTTTGGATAACAATGCGGAGGTGGCAGGACTTGCAGGTGAATATTTGCAGGGTACTGGTGCGGCAGCTGTAAGCCAAGTGGTATCAAGCAAGAGTACCGTTGTGCAAGGCGGTGCACTTGGCATTACCCACAACAATGCAAATGGCAGTTCCAAGACGGAAGTTGCCATGATGGATATGAACGGTGACGGATTCCCTGACATCATTGCTGGTGGTACTATCCAATACACCAACTCACAAGGTGGATTGAGTGGAGAAATATACAAGGGTATCGGAGCTAATAACTCTGACAATGCTTCTGAGGCATGGGGATATGGTGGCAATCCAGTAGCTTCTGTGTCTGACATTACAAAACTTATCTCCGGAAGCAAGTCTTCCGCACAGAACCAACAGAGTTCATGGTTGGCTCAATTCTCCATTTCCGGCAGTGCGCCAAAGAATACGGATGAAGCTGTAGAGTCATTCATAGATATTAATGGTGATGGGCTTCCTGACAAGATCCTTTCCGACAAGAAGGTGAGATTAAATCTGGGCTATGCCTTTACTGAACCTATTGATTGGGGACTTGACCGCATACAGAGTGGTAAGAGTCTTTCTTATAATATCGGCGCAGGTGGCGATGTAAGTCATGGCTTGGGAAAATTTGAAGATAAGAAATACCAAGGTATAAACAAGGCTTCCGGTAGCTTCTCCGCAGGCTTTGGTCTCGTAACCTCTGAAAGCGAAGAGGAGTATAATCTTATCGACATCAACTCTGACGGTCTTCCTGATAAGGTATGGAAGGATGGTGACGGTATCACTGTTGCCCTCAATACAGGCAATGGTTTTGATGAACCTATCAGTTGGAAGGGTGCGAATGCGCTTAGTGAATCAGCCTCTACATCAGAGTCTGCAAATGCAGCGTTCACTTTGACCATCAACATTCCTGTCATCAGCATCAAGATTTCAACCAACCCTGGTGCTTCCACCTCACATAGCATCAACCGCC
>ENA-OPDO01000318-OPDO01000318.1-human-gut-metagenome-genome-assembly--contig:-NODE-318-length-10708-cov-2.630151_pt1 | contig 10708 bp, 6 predicted proteins | sample MGYA00241626_ERZ501515 | MGnify/ENA primary metagenome ERZ501515 (study PRJEB25962, sample SAMEA2042431) | human gut metagenome | biome: human gut; feature: human-associated habitat; material: faeces...
TCGCACACGTATTTTAAATATGCGTGCAAAGATACAAAATCAAATCGAATACACTATAAAAAGTCCGTAAACTTTTGAGTATTAATAACTTATTTAATAATCGTCTCGTTTTAACGGGACACTAGTGAGACTTAATAATAGGATATTTATCTCCGCACATCAGCTAAAACACGATTGCACAACAGCTGGCCGACATGTTGATGACCCTTGTGTCGCGAAACACGACACAAGGGTAGTGACTGGTATCCTTTTTTGAACTGTTACAAGAAAAATGCAATAACCTCTTTTCTTTCCATAACCCAACAAAAAAGCATGGCGCAAATCACTGCGCCATGCCCCAATAAAAGAAAACCTTATAGTCAAAATAGAAATTAGCTATTCTTTTTTAGTACTTTGCGTTCTGAGGGGCTAAGTTGGTCCAGCCGCTCATCCAGTTGTTGCTGCCATCGAAGGCTCCGATGTAGTTTACGGTGTCGAAACCGGTCCAGCCGGCGAAACTTGCGGCACCGAGCAATGGACTTCCGGCGATAGGAGTATAGCCATCTGCACCTACCAATGAGGTCCAACTGTCAAAATACTTGTTGCTCTGCTCTGAGAAGAAGAAGGTGTTGCTGTATGACTTCTGATTCTTGTCGATACTGCGACAAAGGTGTTACGGCTAAAAATAGCGTTTTCAATTTTTAGAGAAATAGAAGCTTTTGGTAGCATTTAGATATTGATTTAGGATAAGAAAATAATTTTTGTAAACAAAAAGCGTAAATATTTGAATTTTTGTTTGGCGGTTAATGGATTTTATTATACCTTTGCAACCGAATACATATTTTATATAAAACTTGTAAAGGATAACTAGCAATATATAAAGAGGTGTATTCAAGATAAAGAGAGATAATAATTATAAGAAGAGACAGATATTATGAGAATGAAGGTTTTATTTGCTTCCCTGTTGCTGGCTGCTTCGGGGCAAGTGCTAGCACAGTCTTCCGCACAGGTGGGGGGGCAGGTCTTCGATGAGAACGGAGACCCTGTAGTAGGTGCCCAGATCATGGTGAAAGGTTCCAAGACCGGAACCGTGACCGACATTGACGGTAAGTTCAGCTTGCCAAGTGCTAAAAAAGGAGAGGCGATAGTCATCACCTATCTCGGTATGGATTCCCAGACATTGAAGGCGGCTCCAGGTATGAAGGTAAGCATGCACTCTCAAGACCGCCAGCTCGACGAAGTGATTGTTGTGGCTTATGGTGAGCAGAAGAAATCCTCTTTCACGGGTTCAGCAGGCGTAGTGGATGCAGATAAAATTGCCGTGCGTCAGGTAACCAATGTGGTAGATGCCCTCAATGGTCAGGTAGCGGGTGTGCAGATGATAAATACATCTGGCGATCCGTCTTCTACCCCTACCATCCGTGTACGCGGTATCAGCTCAATCAATGCAGGTCAGGATCCGTTGATCGTGGTAGATGGTGCACCTTATTATGGTTCCTGGAGTGACATCAACCCAGCGGATGTGGCATCTGTTACCGTGTTGAAAGATGCGGCAAGTAATGCACTCTACGGAGCCCGTGGTGCCAATGGTGTCATTATGATTACCACCAAGAATCCGCAGGTGGGCAAGACCGTCATCACTGTTGATGCCAAATGGGGCAGCAATAGCCGTGGCTCTCAGACTTATGATATGATTTCAGATCCCGGTCAATATTATGAGACACACTATAAGTCATTATATAATTACTATACCAATGGCAAGGGTATGTCAGCTTATGCAGCTCATGTGGCTGCCAATAACGCAATTGGTGGTTCTTCAGAAAAGGGCGGATTGGGTTATATCTGCTACAATGTGCCTGAGGGACAGTATCTCATTGGCGATAATGGAAAGCTGAATCCTAATGCCACATTGGGCAATAAAATCTCTTATAACGGAAAGGACTATACGATTAGTCCGGACGACTGGCTCAAGGCAGCTTACCGAAACACCCTCCGACAGGAGTATAATATGAATGTGAATGGTGGAAACGACAGCTCCCAGTTCTATGCTTCATTGGGCTATCTGGATAACCCAGGTATCGCATACGGATCTCAGTTTAAGCGATATACTGCACGCCTGAAGGCTACCTATAAGGCAAATGAATGGCTGAAGGTGGGTGGTAACGTAAACTATGCCCATACCGTTACAGACAATGCCACAGAGGTAGATTCTGATGGAAACAACAGTACTACCAATACCTTCTACATGGTCAATACCATCGCTCCTATCTATCCGCTGTATCTCAGAGATGGCAATGGCAATATCATGACCGATGATAATGGTAAGATATATGATTATGGTAACGGAATGAATGCAGGCTTGAATCGCCCTGTACTCTCTCAGCTCAACCTGTTGAAGGATGACCAGCTTCAGGCATCCCATTCTGTAGGCAATACTTTCGGTATCAATGGTTTCGCAGACATAACCCCGACATTTGTCAAGGGGCTGAAAATTACCTTGAACGGTACGGTAGATGACTATGAATATCGCTATCAGAGTACCAAGCAGCCTTATTATGGATTTGGTGCAACGACTTATCCTAATGGTGAGGTAACCGTAGGACATTACCGTTATTATACAGTCAACTTCCAGCAGTTGGTAAACTATGCCCGTTCTTTTGGTCTGCACAACATGACATTGTTGTTGGGTCATGAGAACTATAAGCAGACTTATGAATACGTATATGGCGGCCGTTCCAACATGTTCTCTTTCAAGGAAAACCATGAGTTGGCAGGTGCTATCACCAATGAGCCTACATATTCCAACCAGACCAATTACAACACCGAAGGTTTCTTCTTCCGTGGCATGTATGATTATGATGGCAAGTATTTCGGTCAGGTATCTTATCGCCGTGACGGTTCATCCCGCTTCTCTCCAGCCCATCGCTGGGGCGATTTCTATTCTTTCGGTGGTGCCTGGATACTGACCAAGGAAGATTGGATGGCAGGCACCAAGTCTTGGCTCGACATGCTGAAGGTGAAATTCTCTTTCGGTCAGCAGGGTAACGATGCCATCGGTAACAACCGTTATCTGGATACTTATGGCATCGGTAGCATGAATGGCGACATGGCGCTGACCTTTGCTTCAAAGGGTAATGATAAGATTACCTGGGAGACCAATACCAATATCAACGCAGGTCTTGAATTCGAACTCTTCAAGGGTCGTCTGACCGGTGATGTGGAGTATTTCTACCGCAAAACCACTGACATGCTCTGTTTCATCAGCGTGCCTATGTCAATGGGTTATGCAGGCTATTACTCTAATGTGGGTAACATGGTGAACCGTGGTGTAGAACTGAATCTTGCAGGAGATGTAATCCGCACCAAGGATTTTGCGTGGAACATCAATCTCAATGCCACACACTATACCAATGAGATAACGAAGCTTTATGAAGAGAACAAGAACGAGATGCTGAGCGGATATGCTGGTTATCATAACGGTTCTTATTATTATGGTGAAGGATTGCCTATCTACACCTGGAGATTGAAGAAATATGCGGGTGTAAATGAGAAAGGAGAATCCACATGGTATGTTGAGAACGAAGATGGTTCGTTGGGTAAGTCTGCAAAATGGTCGGAAGGCTCTTACTTTGCCTGTGGCGACCCTACTCCTGATTTTTATGGTGGCTTTGGCACATCGTTGTCGTTTAAAGGTATTGATGTCGGTGTGAACTTCACTTATTCCATCGGCGGCAAGTCTTACGATTCAGGTTATCAGAGTCTGATGAGTGTTCCTTATGATAGCTGGACAGGTTTTAATTTCCATAAGGATATGCTGGATGCCTGGTCTCCAAGTAACAGAGAATCCAACATCCCTCGCCTCCAGTATAATGATACGGATGCAAGCTCATCTTCTGACCGCTTCCTGATCAATGCAAGTTACCTCAACCTGCAGAGCATCAATATCGGTTATACCTTGCCAAAGAGCCTGACACGTCGTTTGGGCTTGACTAAGGTTCGTGTCTATGGTGCGGCAGACAATGTCTATCTGTGGAGCAAGCGAAAGGGATTCGATCCTCGCACAAGTTTCACCGGCTCACCTAGCAACGAGCAGTATGCGTTTGTTCGTACCATCTCTGGTGGTATTACACTTCAATTTTAAACTGTTAGATAAGGAGATTTTTATATAGATTAAGGAGAATTTTATATGATGAACAATATATTTCGCAAGGTTTCTCTGTTCACAGTAGTGCTCTCTTCATGTTTGATGATGCAGAGCTGTCTGGAGGAGGAACTGCCAAAGGATTATGCAACAGGCAGTCAGGTGCAGGGGTCTGAGACGGCTCAGCAGGGCTTGCTGACCGGCTTGAGTGCCTATATGGTAAAGAGTGGTGTGTATGGCGACGGTTCGGCTTACGACAACGGTTATCCCAGCCAGATGATTATCCGTGATGTGATGACAGAGGATTTTCCGGTTTACAATGCAGATTACGACTATTTCTCATATATAGAGAATGGTAAGGGACTCCGTAGCCCATTCAATTACACCTATTTCTACTATTATGGTTTAGTGAACAATGCCAACAGTATCATCTCGTCGCTCGATGTGGAAGGAGCATCTGAATCAGCAAAGGCGTCTGCCGGTGTAGCTTATGCTTACCGTGCTTTGGCATACCTGGATATGGCAAGAATGTTTGAATTCAAGAAGACCGGATTCTCTGACTTTGATGCCAAAGCAGCCAAGATAATGGGACTTACCGTGCCTATCGTGACTGAGAAGACTACAGGCGAGGAGGGTAAGAACAATCCTCGTGTACCTTATTATACCATGTATCGCTTCATCCTGCACGACCTGAATAAGGCTGAGGCATACTTGAAGGGCTATAAGCGTACGGGCAAGGAGCAGCCGGATGAGAGCGTGGTAGATGGTTTGAAGGCACGCTTCTGGTTGGAACTGGGTTCTCGTTTTTATGATTCGGCAGATGATCTGACAGCCCAGTTGGCTCATGAGAATGATGCTGACGGCTATGATGCCTTGGGCATTACGGCGGTTAATGACTGTTTTGCCAAGGCTGCCTCATATGCACAGGCTGCCATCGACAATTCCGGTTGCCAGCCAATGTCTCAGAGCGAATGGTATAATAAGAAGACAGGTTTCAATACTGCTAATTCTTCCTGGATATGGAAGGCTTCGCTGGGAACAAAGGAGCAATTGGGCAGCTGGTTCTATTCCTGGATGGGTACGGTATCTTCTGAATCTACCGCATTCTCCATGGGTGGTTATGGCAAGGCTTACCGTATGATAGGTGCTTCGCTCTATAATCAGATACCTGATGCCGACTGGCGAAAGAAGACTTGGGTTGCCCCTGAGGATGCTGGCAAGGCTGAGGTTCCGGCAGGCTATTCTACCTTGCTGGATGGAGCAGGATGGGCTAAACTGCCTGCTTACACCAACCTGAAATATCATCCGGGTTCAGGTAACTTGTCTGATCTCTATGTGGGCTGTTTGTGTGATATTCCATTGATGCGTGTAGAAGAGATGTATCTCATCTATATTGAGGCCATTGCCCATACAGAAGGGGTGGATGCTGCCAAGACCGTCTTGAATGATTTCATGAATGCTTATCGCTATACAGATGGCTCTTATGAGTGTCAGGCTACAGACATCGAATCACTTGAAGATGCCGTGCTGCTTCAGAAACGTATCGAACTCTGGGGAGAGGGACTGCTGTATTTTGATTATAAGCGTCTTAAGGAAGCTGTTGTCCGTACCTATACGGGTACCAACTTCCTGGAGAGTCACCGCTTGAATTCCAAGTATGGTTTCGTGGCTCCATGGATGGATTGTTATATCCCTGAATATGAGAAGAGTTCTAATCCGGCTGTGGTACTGAATCCAGACCCTACAAGTGTGGTAGAGGCAAAGAGTGAGTAAATGAGGAGATTTTTCAATCTTTAAAATGGAATTGACAATGAAGAATATAAAGTTTTTTAGATATTTGGGACTTGCTGTCTCAGCTGGTCTCCTGTTGGGGTTCTCTTCCTGCAGCGATGACGATGATTATGCGCCAGGCAATCCTGCCCCAGACAATTGCATGGGAGTGTATTTTGATGCCGGCAATGCGGCAGAGTTTATTCTTACTCCAGACCAGGAAACCGTTGATGTGAAGGTTTGCCGTAAGGAAGCCGCTGAGGCTGCGAGTGTTCCTGTCAAGGTAGAGTATACTGATACAACTGCCATTCAGGTGCCTGCTACGGTTGAGTTTGCCCAGGGCGAGAAGGAGGCTACGCTGACCATTTCTGTAAAGGGCTTGACACCTAAAAAGAAATTTGGTTTCAAGATAGATGTCGATGAAGCCTATGCCGATCCTTATACCAAGCAGGATGGAAGCACGGTGCTGCAGTCAACGGTGCTGGTTTCTCAGTGGAAGAAAGTACTGGAGAATGTGCGGTTCTATTACGCAGGTTTCACAGATTTGCCTGTTACCTATTCTGATATCTACCAGCTGGAAGGTGTCAATCAGTTTTATATCACCAATATGTTGGGTTCGGGTGCTGATCTTTATTTCAAGATTAATGGCACTTTCAATGCCGATAATCTGGCTGATTGCTCCGGTGAACTGGTTCCTGTGGAAGGAAAGGGTGCTGCCATATATGACTATCAGACCTATAAGCAAAACTATATCGTAGCTGGTGTTGATTCTTCTACAGGCGACTATTTGTGGAACTGGACGGTAGGAGATGTAAATATCAACTCTTTCATGTGGTATGGTGGATATGGCTATAGTACCTATTCTTATATAGACTTCACACAGAAATACATCTATCTGAATGGATATGTAGATTCCAGTGTTGAGCAGCAGTCTGTAAATGTGTATGGCGTTTGGTAGAAATACCGAATGATTTCCTAAAGATTTTGGACTTATGAAGAAGATTTTTATATTTTCTCTGATGTTGGCTTCTTTCCTTTGCTCTGAGGCAAAGGAAAGGAGCCTTCAGCAGAAATTAGAGATAGCCAGTGAGGTGCTGGGGGAGCGTTTGCCTTCTGTTGGCGGGAAAACTTCTCGCGGAGGAGTAGGTGAGAGCCTTCGGGTTATGCGACAGACGGATGCTTATACGGTTGTAGGACGCAACCGGAACGGATTTGTAGTTCTCGCCAATGATGATGCGTTCAAGGCTGTGATAGGTTATTCTGACGAGGGTACTTTTGGTGATAATCCTGCCTTGGGCTGGTTCTTGGCTAGAATTAATGACGCTTCACTTCGTGCTGCTTCTACGGGTTATCAGGTTATCCCTGCAGGTTGCAAGTCGAGTGTTGAGCATCTTATTGCCGTAAAATGGGGCCAGGATGCTCCTTTCAATAGCCAGTGCCCACCAGTAAATGGCAAAAACTGCTGGGTGGGTTGTGTGGCTACGGCTATGGCACAGATTATTTCTGTATACCAGTATCCATCCCGTGGCAAGGGTGTCGCTTCTTATAGCGTTGGCGATGAGAAACGTACTGCTATGCTGAGTTTGGGAGAGTATAAGTGGACGGAGATGTTGCCTGCTTATTCGGGTAATAACTACAGTTCGGAACAGGCTGCCGCCGTAGCCAAGTTGATGTTTCATTGCGGTTGTGTGGCTGGTATGAATTATTCTCTTGATGGCAGTGGCGCATCTTTGCAAGATGCTGCGGCTGGCATGAAGAAGCATTTCGGCTATCTTACCCAGTATTATGGCTATAAGGATTATCCCCAGACCAATAACTATGATGATGCAGCCTGGAAAAAGGTTATTTATCGGGAATTGAGCGCCGGGCATCCTATTCTGTATGCCGGTACATCCAATAAGCAGGGAAACGACAAGATGTCTTCCCATGCTTTTGTGCTGGATGGTTATGATGCTGATGGAAACGTAGGAGTAAATTGGGGCTATGGTGGTTTAGGTGATGGCTATTTCGACTTGAGCCTCCTTCCTCTGGAGTATACGGATAATGGTGTCTCCGTTGATGAGGAGTATCAGTGGTATCAGGAAATGGTGGTTATTCATTGCCCTGATGATGGTGAAATAGATTATGATTTGACTTCAGGATTAACTCCTGTTACCGATTTTACTAAGCCTTGCAGTTCCGATGTTTATGATATCAATGGCCGAAAGGTATCGCTCCCGGTGAAACATGATGGTATCTATATCCGTGGTGGCAAGAAATATATAGTAAAGTAGATTTCTCATCAATTGCAGATAATTAACAAATCCCGACAGGTATGTTGTTGCCTGTCGGGATTTGTTATAAATATAGGTATCTTTTTCTTTCTCCAATCAGTCTGCTATCACCATGCAGAGTCTGAGTACATTTTCTTCGAAGTGCTCCTTGTCGATGGCATTGTTCTTGAGCAGGGAACGGTAGTTGTATACGGTTTGTGGCGAATAAGACAGGATGCCGGCTATCTTGGAACTTTCGGTAATGCCTAATCTTAACAGGGCGCACACACGGAGGATAGGGGGCATTTCTCCGTTCTCTTTCAGCTGGATGTGTGCCGATTCTGTAAGCTGCTTGTTCAGCTCGGTTATAAAAGTTGGGTACAGAGACAGGAATGCCTTGTCAAATTCCGTCAGAAACTCCTTGTTCTCTTTCTCTGTATTGGTTGAGGAAGAAAGGAGGCTCAGCAGCTCCTTACTCTGGTTGGCCTTGATCTTTCTTACTGCCAAGGTGCGCAGTTTGCTGTTTCTCTCTATGTTCTTATAGCACAGGTCAATATACACCTTTATCAGTCTCTCGCGCTTCTGGTTGGTGTCCTTCAGTTCGTCGTTGATGAGGTGCAACTGGCTGTTGAGAACTTCCATTTTTGCCGATGTAGCCGTGATTTCGTCTTTCTTCTGTTTCAGAAGTTTGTTCTTCTTACGGATGAACAGACTGCTAAGTCCCACTCCGAGCAAGAGCAGGAAAATGACCGACAGCGCAATGTAGAGCATGCTGTTGGTGGTTCTGATGTCATCTGTATAGGCATTGGTAATCATCTGCAATTTGGATGAAATCTCAATGCGGCGCAATCGGTTGTTGTATGCATAAGTATCTTCCAGGGATAGGTTGATGTATTCCTGGGCTTTATTCAGACTTCTGGTCTTATGTTTGTAGATGAAGAGTGCGATGTTTTGCAGGGCTACGTTTTCTTTTGTGGCAGAAGTGATGTCTGAGATGGCTGCAACCAGCAGGTAATGTTCCGTCAGTTTCTGGTTGTTGGCTTTCTGGTATACTTCGGATAGGGCAAAGGCGGTCATGGCATGGAGACGGCTGTCCGGCTTTTCCATACTCAGTGCTTTTTTGTAGTATTGGATGGTCTTGTTATTGTTGGAATGATTGCTGTAATAGTAAAACTCTCCCAGCAGGTAGTAATAGAATGCATCTTTCTTTGGCGACAGTTCTAATGTTTTCTTCAGGTATTCCACTTTCTGCTGGTCGTAAATCTTGCTGAATTCATTGTTTTCACAATAGGTTGACCAGTTGTTGTATAGTCCGTAAAGTGTATAATAGTATTGAAACTGATAGTCAAGCGGATCTTCTTCCTTGGGTTCTATCTTCTGCATGATGTTTTTTGCTTCAGCATAGAATCCACGTGTGATAAGTAGGCTGGTTTGGCTAAGTTGGAATCTTTTATGATATAAGATGTTGTTGCTCTTTTGGGCAAGAACAAGGCCTTTTTTTTACGTAAGTCATCGCCGAATCATACTCGTAGGCTTTGTATCCATTGGCGAGTTGCTCGTAAAGCTTGAGCTTGTCCTCGTTGCTGGTTACATATTTGGCACCCTGCTTGATGTCGTTCAGACTTTTCTCTTTTACTTCTACATAATGCGCACGTTTTTCTATGGCAGCATCCAGCTGTTTGTAGAGCTGGCTGTTGTCTGCTTTTACGTATATCGGCTGTAGCATCAGCAGTGTGATGATTATAACGAAAAGATGTCTCATTTTTCCTATGTTTTTAGATTCTGCTGCAAAAATAATAAAAAACATTGAGAATCTTGCATCTACTAGCCGTTTATTTTTGAGAATTTGCAAAATGTTGATATTCAGAGAGGTGAGGAGGTTGGTAGATAGCGGTAATCTACCAAGAACCTACTATTCGTACCAACTTATCGATTTTTGCCGTACTTTTGCAGCAACAAACAATTTTAAACAAAAAATATGAAAAAACTCTTTTTGCTCGCAAGCCTTCTGATGGCTTTTGGCATCTCAGCAGATGCAGGAGACATCACTTCTCCTAACGGACAAATCAAGGTGAACTTCACCTTGGATGGCACTGTGCCTACCTATAGTGTGACCTATCAGGGCAAGACCATCATCAAGCCTAGCCGTCTGGGTTATCAGCTCGCCAAGGGCGGCAAGGATGGCAAGGATCTGCTTTCTGATTTTAGTGTCATCAATGAGAAAACTTCCACTTTCGATGAGACCTGGACTCCTGTTTGGGGAGAGAACAAGTCTATCCGCAATCATTATAATGATATGCTGGTAGAGTTGAAGCAGAATTCTACAGACAGTTATATGAACGTTCGCTTCCGTGTTTATGACGATGGAGTAGGATTGCGCTATGAGTTCCCTCAGAAAGGCAATCTCAACTACTTTACCATCAAGGAAGAGCGTACAGAATTTGCCATGACGGGCGATCATACCGCCTGGTGGATTCCGGGTGATTACGATACCCAGGAGTATGACTACAACATTACTCCGTTGACAGGTATCCGCCCAATTATTGCGAAAAACCGTGAAGCTTAC
>ENA-OPDO01000323-OPDO01000323.1-human-gut-metagenome-genome-assembly--contig:-NODE-323-length-10527-cov-3.999714_pt1 | contig 10527 bp, 9 predicted proteins | sample MGYA00241626_ERZ501515 | MGnify/ENA primary metagenome ERZ501515 (study PRJEB25962, sample SAMEA2042431) | human gut metagenome | biome: human gut; feature: human-associated habitat; material: faeces...
AGCTGTTATGCAAGCGCACAACAGCTGTTGTGCGACCGGAGATACTAACTGTCTCAACAACAGATTCCATCTCTTCCAACAACATATACTAGCTCTTCCAACAACATATACTAGCTCTTCCAACAACATAACCTAGCTCTTCCAACAAAAAGAAGAGGATGTATCATCAACTTATGATACATCCTCTTTTTAGATATTCTCTTTACTTACTTAGACGGAAGCCTGTTGAGCCAACAGGTAAGGTCATTCAACATTTGGTCGTGATATGGGAAACCATGTGCAGCATCACGGAATCCCCATCCATGTCCGGCAGTCGGATAGATGTGCATGGTACACTCGTTGCCCGCCTTGCTCATGGCAGAATAATAGGCTACGCCATTGGTTACAGGAGGAACAACCTTATCATCAAAAGACATCAGTATGATGGCACGAGGGGTAATACCCGGACGCACAGCCTTATCATTAGACCACTCTTCTACCAGTTTCTTATTGGTATTACGCTCTTCACCCAAGAAATTCACACATGATCCCTTATGAGAGATACGCTCATCCATTGAAATCACCGGATAGAAAAGAATCGAGAAATCAGGTCGCACAGCCGCCTCAGCATGAGTACTGACGGAAGAAGCCAAATGACCGCCGGCAGAAAAGCCCATGATACCAACATCTTCCTTATTTATTCTCCATACTGCAGAACTATCACGAACGGTACGCATCGCCTGATAGGCATCACTCAATGGAATATTGCGGTTTCCGTTAGGCATACGGTATTTCAAGACAAAGAAAGCGATACCCTGTTTGTTAAAATACTCAGCCCACTGATGTCCCTCATGATCCATTGCAAGATGAGAATACCCACCTCCAGGACAATCTACTACAGCTCTTCCTGAAGGATTCTTAGGAAGATAACAGGTAAGTTCACTCTGTCCGTCGCTACTGTTCTTCAATACGAACTTGCGAGCGGTAGATTGAGCTGATGCTGTAATAGCTGTCAGCATCAGAAGAAAAAAAATCATTGTCTTTTTCATTTTTCTGTTTTGTTTTGTTGTTTATATCTTTATTCTGTTTTGCTAAGATAATGCAAAGATAGGCATTTTTTCGTTAACCCTATGTTATTTTTTCTTCTTTTTTTGGTGTTTTTGTTCCAATCGCTTTGATTATTGGTTCTTTTTTGCTATATTTGCAGAAAAATTGCTGTAAACGGCAATAGGAGAAAACATCTCTCTTCTGCCGCTGGCATTTATTTAGGAGTCTCACTTATAAAATATTGACATAGAATAATGAAGGATTTTTTCAAGAACGTGGCAGCCACTATCGTAGGACTGTTTGCCTTCGGGCTGATCATGACCATCCTGGGATTTATCTGTATCATCGGAATGATGGCATCGAGCAACAGTAAACCGGCACTGAAAGACAATGCGGTGATGGTGATGAAACTACAAGGACAGATTGAAGACCGTACTGAAGACAACTGGCTCGGCGAACTGACAGGCGAGCAGTTTAACAACATAGGCATGAACAGGATTCTCTCTCCTATCCGCAAGGCAAAGAATGAGGATAAAGTGAAGGGCATCTATCTGGAAACAGGTATCTTGGAGACAGATTATGCCACTTTGCAGGAAATCAGAAATGCACTTGCCGATTTCAAGAAGAGCGGCAAATGGATTATCGCATATGGAGATGCTCTCTCACAGGGTGGATATTATCTGGCTTCGGTTGCCAACAAGGTATATGTAAACCCAGAAGGCAATGTGGACTGGCATGGTATTGCATCGCAGCCACAATATATCAAAGATGTAGCAGCCAAGTTTGGCGTTCACTTTACGGTAGTGAAGGTAGGCAAATACAAAAGCTATACTGAAACATACACCGAAGACAAAATGTCGGATGCCAACAGAGAGCAGGTTTCACGGTATATAGGCGGACTCTGGCAACAGATGCTGGCAGATGTGAGCAAAAGCAGAAACATCAGCAAGGATTCACTGAACCGCTATGCTGACGGGCTGATGGTGTTTGATGATACCAAACTACTGAAATCTCGAAAGATGGTAGATGGATTCTGCTATTATGATGAAATCAGAGACGTGGTAAAGAAACAGTTAGGACTGAAGGCAGACGAGACCATCAATCAGGTTGACTATAACGACGTAGATATGACTATAGACGACTCGAACCTGATGGGCGAAGAGATTGCCGTATACTACTGTCAGGGGTCCATTGTCAGGATGGAGACTCCTAGCATCTATGATTCTGAGCAACAGATAGTAAGTACAAAGGTCATCAAGGACCTTCAGGAACTTGCAGATAACAGTCAGGTAAAGGCCGTAGTTCTGCGTATCAATTCGGGCGGTGGCGATGCCTATGCTTCGGAACAGATCTGGAGAGCAGTTAAAGAATTAAATAAAAAGAAGCCGGTAGTGGTTTCTATGGGTGGTATGGCAGCATCAGGTGCTTATTATATGAGTATGGGTGCCCAATATATCATGGCACAACCTACAACATTGACCGGCAGCATCGGTATCTTTGGAGCCCTGCCAGATTTCAGTGACCTGATGACAAAGAAGTTAGGCTTCAAGTATGATGAAGTGAAGACCAACCGCAACAGTGCCTATGCCTCTGCAGGCATGTCACGACCATGGAGTGCAGAAGAGATTGCCACCATGCAAAACTATGTGAACCGTGGATATAGCCTCTTCCGCAATCGTGTGGCTGAGGGCAGGAAAATGAGTACCGAACAGGTTGAGAAGATTGCTCAAGGAAGAGTATGGCTGGGTACAGACGCCAAGAAGATCAAGTTAATTGATGGATTCGGCGGCTTGAGCGACGCCATCGACAAGGCTGCAGAATTGGCTCATCTCAGCAGTTATCAGGCGGTAGAATATCCGGCATTGGCTGGATGGATGGAACAGTTGCTGGATATGGCGGGCGGAAACAAGGGAACATATCTCGACGAACAGTTGCGCCTGGCATTGGGTGCTCTCTACCAGCCATTCATCATGATACGCAATATGAAGGAGAAAGAGCCTATACAGGCTGCACTTCCTTACGTACTGAACATACAATAACATTTATAATAAGGTATGCGTACATTAATATATAGACATACCGAATTAAGAGAAAGGAAACAGACATGAGAACAGAAGGCGATCTTATCAAGATCAACGACTGGCTGCTACCACTGAGTTGGATTTATGGCGGCATGGTCAGATTTCGCAATTGGCTCTTCGATATCGGACTGAAAAAGAGTCAGTCATTCTCAATCCCGATCATTTCTGTGGGTAACATCACGGTGGGCGGATCGGGCAAGACTCCCCATGTGGAGTATCTGATACGCTTGTTACACGACAAGGTTAAGATAGCTGTGCTATCACGTGGTTACAAAAGAAAGACCAGTGGCTATGTGCTGGCAGATAAAGATACGACAATGTCAGAGATTGGCGATGAACCCTTCCAGATGCACAGCAAGTTTGACGATATCTATGTAGCCGTAGACGCTAAGCGTGTGAGAGGAATCGAAAAGTTGCAGAATGAAGAACCGACCAAGGATGTAGATGTAGTATTACTGGATGATGCCTTTCAGCATCGCTATGTGAAGCCAGGTATCAACATTCTGCTGGTAGATTACCACCGTCTGATCATCTATGACAAGATGTTGCCAGCAGGAAGACTGAGAGAACCTCTAAGCGGTAAGAACCGTGCAGACATTGTGATTATCACTAAATGTCCAAAGGACCTGAAGCCAATGGAATTTCGAGTACTCACCAAGGCTATGGACCTTTACCCTTTCCAAAAGCTCTACTTCACCTGCATCAACTATGATACGCCAAAGGGAGTTTTCGAAGACCAGCAGATAGCCAAGGAGGAGTTGAAAAACTACCATGCTCTGCTGGTTACTGGTATCGCATCGCCTAAGCAGATGGAACACGACCTGAAGCCAATGGTCAAGAGTATGCAGTCGCTGAGTTTCGGTGATCACCATCGCTTCAAGAATAAAGACATCACACGCATCAACGAGGCGTTTGAACAGATGCCAGAACCCCGTCTGATTATCACGACAGAGAAAGATGCCGTGAGACTAAAAGAGACAGATGGACTCTATGAAATAGTTAAGAAAAGCATATACGAACTGCCTATCAAGGTAAGTTTCATGCTGGAACAAGAAGATATTTTTAACGACAAAATCATTAGCTATGTACGAAAAAATTCAAGAAACAGCATCCTGGCTAAAAGAAAGGATGACAACAAGTCCGAAGACAGCAATCATACTGGGAACCGGTCTCGGACAATTAGCTTCAGAAATAACTGACAGTTATGAATTTCCATATAGTGAAATACCAAACTTCCCAGTATCTACCGTTCAAGGTCATGCAGGCAAACTGATTTTCGGTAAGTTAGGAGGTAAAGACATCATGGCTATGGAAGGAAGATTTCATTACTATGAAGGATATGACATGAAGGCTGTAACCTTCCCAGAACGTGTGATGTACGAGTTGGGCATTGAAACCCTCTTTGTAAGCAACGCTTCGGGCGGTATGAATCCGGAATTCCAGATTGGAGACCTGATGATTATCGATGATCACATCAACTTCTTCCCAGAACATCCATTGCGCGGAAAGAACTTCCCTACCGGTCCACGTTTCCCGGATATGCACGAAGCATACGACAAGAAACTCCGCGACCTTGCCGACGATATCGCTAAGGAGAAGGGAATTGATGCAAAGCATGGTGTATATGTTGGCGTTCAGGGACCTACCTTCGAGACACCGGCAGAGTATCGCATGTATCGTGTATTGGGTGGTGACGCTGTAGGTATGAGTACTGTACCTGAAGTGATTGTTGCCCGCCATTGTGGAATCAAAGTTTTCGGCATCAGCATCATCACCGATCTTGGCGGTTTCGATGTACCTGTAGAAGTCAGTCATGAGGAGGTGCAGATTGCAGCCAATGCCGCACAGCCTAAGATGACAGAGATTATGCGAGAAATCATCCGCAGATCTTAAGTATAAATTATAAACTATTATTTATTTTGGATATCTCAAAGTTAGGTGAATTCGGTCTTATAAACCATCTCACCAAAGGTTATGAAAAGAAAAACGAGTCTACAGTTTATGGTGTAGGCGACGATTGTGCCGTGATGCATTATCCTGACAAGGAGGTGCTCATGACTACAGATATGCTGATGGAGGGCGTACATTTCGACCTTACCTATATTGACATGGTTCACTTGGGTTACAAGAGTGCAATGGTAAACATCAGTGATATCTTTGCTATGAACGGAACCCCACGTCAGATGGTGGTAAGCATAGCATTGAGTAAACGATTCAAAGTAGAAGACATTGATGAATTCTATAAGGGTCTTCGAATGGCATGCGACAAATGGGGAGTAGATATTGTGGGAGGTGATACTACCTCTTCTCTCACCGGTTTAGCCATCAGTATTACTTGTATCGGAGAAGCAGCAAAAGAAGAAATCGTATACCGCAACGGAGCCAAGGAAACAGACCTGATCTGTGTGTCGGGTGACTTGGGCGGTGCCTATATGGGACTTCAACTGCTGGAACGCGAAAAGGCTGTATACTACGGACAGATAGAAGATATCCGAAAGAAGATGGCTGAGGCTAAAGCAAATGGTGACAACGAGAAACTGGCTCTTCTGAACAGAGACTTAGAGAATATGCGCAACTTCCAGCCTGATTTCGCCGGCAAGGAATATCTCTTGGAAAGACAACTGCAGCCTGAGGCACGCGGAGATGTGATAGCACAACTGCGTGAGGCAGGTATCCGTCCTACCGCCATGATGGATGTGAGCGATGGTCTGAGCAGTGAATTGATGCATATCTGCGAACAGAGTCATTGCGGATGCAGAGTATATGAGAAGAACATACCTATCGACTACCAGACAGCCGTGCAGGCAGAAGAATTCAATATGAACCTTACCACCTGTGCTATGAATGGTGGCGAAGATTATGAACTTCTCTTTACCGTACCTATCGGTGACCACGAGAAGATTGAGGCAATGGAGGGTGTAAGGCAGATTGGCTACATCACCAAAGAAAATCTGGGCAAGTTCCTCATTACCAGAGACGGACAGGAATTTGAGCTGAAAGCACAAGGTTGGAATCCGCTGAAAGATTAATTTCAAGCAAGGGGATATTTTGTTAATAAACATTAAGCAAGAGAAAATATTTCGTTTTCTCTTGCTCAATTAAAATATTTATTGTACCTTTGCAACCGCAAAAAGCAAGATGGTGCCATAGCTCAGTTGGTAGAGCAAAGGACTGAAAATCCTTGTGTCCCCGGTTCGATTCCTGGTGGTACCACTCCTCCTTTCATAAAAGGCGGTTACTAACTGTGGTTAGGGCCGTCTTTTTTTATATCCATACCTTAAGGTAACAGATATTACAAACAAGACAAAGTATAGAATTTATTAAACAAACTAAACTTAAAAAGCTTATGAAGAAGATTTTAATAGCTTTATTGGTCTGTTTCTCATTTGTGACAGCCAATGCCAAAGATTACAGTAAGTATTATCAGAACTTACCAGTTCAGATGCAGCAACCAACATTGCCTTGCATCCCTGACAATCATGTCAGTATCTTAGAATGTGGCGGTAATGGTGACGGACTCACCATGAATACCCAGGCATTTGCCAAAGCTATCAGCAAACTGAACAAGATGGGCGGCGGTCATCTTAATGTGCCTGCAGGTATCTACCTTACCGGTCTCATCTCACTGAAGGACAATATTGACCTGCATCTGGAAAAGAATGCCATCATCGTTCTTTCTGAAGACAAGAATGATCATTTCAAGATAGACAAGACCACAGGAAAGAAAGAAAGCCGTGCTACTCCAGCCATCAATGCCAGCAAGAGAAAAAATATTTCTATCACAGGCGAGGGCACCATTGACGGAAACGGAGAATGGTGGAGACCGGTAAAGCGCAGTAAGGTTAGTGACGTAGAATGGAAAGAATTCCAGGCTATGGGCGGAACTCTTAATGAAAAAGGTGACATCTGGTATCCATTCAATCTGAAACATCAACCTAACGTGGCTGAGAATATGGACGAACAGGAGAAAACCCGAACACACATGATCAGATTCACCAGTTGCGAGAATGTACTCGTACAGGGTGTTACACTTCTGAACAGTCCTAAATTCCATATCATCCCTACCCGATGCAAGAATGTGATTATCGACGGAATCACCGTAAAATGTCCTTGGAATGCCCAGAACGGTGATGCGATTGATATCTCCAGCTGTAAGGACGTACTCATCGTAAACAATGTGATAGATGCTGGTGATGATGGTATCTGCATGAAGGGTGGCGCAGGCGCAGCAGGTGTGGCAGCAGGTCCTTGTGAAAACATCAATATCCAGGACAACACCGTATACCATGCCCATGGAGGTTTTGTTATCGGCAGCGAGTTCTCTGGCGGCATGAAGAATATTGTTGTTCGCAACAATACTTTCCAGGGAACAGATACCGGTTTACGCTTTAAAAGTGCAGTGAAGAGAGGTGGAACATCAGAGAACATCTATATCGACCATATCTACATGACCGATATCAAGGATGCAGCCATCACCTTTGAGACCACTTATTTTGACAACCATGTAGGTGCCCAGAAGCAGACAACTCCCGTAAAGCAGGAATTCCTGCCAAACTTTCAGGATATCCACATGAGCAACATCTACGTACGAGGTTGCAAAACAGGTATTGAAGCACATGGTGCAGAAGGTATGGTACACGATATCACCATCAAGAACTCCAATATCTTCTACACCAAGGAAGCCAAGAATATCGATGCTGCCTGCAAAATTCTGTTGGAAAACGTACGTTTTGAAAGTTTCGCAAAGTAAATTTTCTACTCAACATATTCAAGAAGTCTACTTGACAACAGTAAGCGTATGATCGCAAACCGTGAAATGAATATCAAGACCCTCATAAGGCATTCCATAGACCTTATGAGGGTCTTTCTGGTAATGCGGACGGGGATCTTGGGCAAGTACCTCTTTCAATATTTCAATCTTTTCTGCATTCAATCCCTGCAGACGCAGATGCCTGTCTACATCTTCAGAAATCTCTACATCAAGTTTCTGCCATTTGCGGTCATCAACAAAACCGCTCCTTGCCCCAGGATGAGAATCGGCATATACCACATACGGCTTGATGTCAAATATCGGTGTCTTGTCCATTAGATCAGCTCCCTTAACATGAATGACAGGACCATGAGGAGTCTCCCATTCGATATGAGAAATTTTTACCGATGAAAGACCTATATTATTGGGACGGAAAGGACTTCGAGTGGCAAAGACACCCACTTTCTCATTGCCTCCCAACACAGGAGGACGAACAACCGGACTGTGCGCTTTGTGCCTATTGGCAGAAAATTCCCAAATCAGCCAAAGATAATCAAAGCCCTCCATGCCACGCAGCGCATCAGGGTTACGAAATTCGGGTTCAAAAACAATCTGTCCTTCCAGTTCTGCTACCAATCCAGCCTGTTTGGGTATGCCAAACTTGCTACTGAAGGGAGAACGAAAATATGCTATTGGTTTTATCTCCATATTTACTAATTATTACACCTTAATTATATATAAGACGAAAAAAGCCATGAATTATTTTGCCGTATGCACAAAATAATGTACCTTTGCAGACAGAATAAAAAACAAAAAGAAATGAAAATACAAAGACCATCGTATGAAATTTGGTTACAGAAACCAGGTGAGCTCGGTATCTACCAGCAGATAGAACGAGCAGGAAGAGTATGCTATAAAAGTGAGAATAATACCACTGTAAATTCTGCCAAACCTTTCGTGGATCGGATGGTGCAGAGTGAACACTTTGCCATGCTGGAACATGGAACCGTGTATCTGGTATGCAAACATGGAGAGTTGCCGCTTTATACCCACAACAAGTTCTCACGTGAAAACTTTAGACGGCAAAGACTATATTACAACCAATCTCCGAGTATTGGCAGAAAACAAAGCGATGGATGATTTGAAGTACCTCAGCAACTATGAAGAAGGTAAGCACGAACTCCGTATTACCGTTCATTTTACTACTCAGATTTCCATAACCCGAGAATATAACCGTCATCGTGCCAACTCTATGGCAGAGCAGAGTACCCGATACTGCAACTATTCGAAGAATAAGTTTGATAACGAGATTACCATCAACCTGCCTACATGGGTAGAAGCAGAAGGTTTCGATGGTTCACAAGATCCCAGCGACTACCGAATAGAAGATATGTGTGCTGACATTGCAGAAGGAAGAACTGCTGAATGGAGTAAACTCACAACTTGGATATTCGCCAATCAGGCTGCCGAATATGCCTACATGAAACTGATAGAGGCAGGTTGCAAACCACAGGAAGCACGAGCCATTCTACCATTGGACTGCAACACAGAACTGGTTCATACCGCTTTCGTGAGTGACTGGAAACATTTCTTCGACCTCCGCGCATTAGGTACTACCGGTGCACCACATCCTGATGCCAAGATTTTAGCCTTGCCACTGATGGAAGAGTTTAAGCAGAAAGGTTACCTCTAAGGTTTAAAAAATATTAAAGCACCCTTTCAAAATAAAGATTTTCTATTCTTTTGACATAACGAATAGATTTATTTCGTATTTTTGCGGTGTGTTTTTCATAGTATTAGATTTAAGGTTATCAAGATTGGGGCTACGGCGGTAGCCCTTTTTTATTGTCTTTTTCAGCCTTACCTCTCTATTTTTTGCCGATTTTGCCACTTATTAGCCCCCAAAATGCATTTTTTTGAAGAAAAATGAAAAAAAGTTGGCGAAAAATTTGGTAGAACCAGAAATTAGTAGTACCTTTGCAACCGCTTAAGAAAACCAAGCTATAGTCATCCAGACTAAAACAATGGAGAGATGGTAGAGTGGTCGATTACAACGGTCTTGAAAACCGTCGTACCGAGAGGTACCGGGGGTTCGAATCCCTCTCTCTCCGCAAAGAGTCCTGTAAATCGCAAGATTTACGGGACTTTTCTTTTTTGTACTTTTAAGTAGTCCCCCCTTACCACCATATAAAGCGGTAAGTTATGTGGCATTTACGATGATATAAGAACTACTGCAAAAATAGTCGCATCATACGACTATTTTTGCAGTGATTTCATTCTGTTCTTTTATTTCAAACCAAGAACTCTACGGATTACCACATTTCTATTCGTTTATTTTGTGTAAATACACGTTATTAACGACTACAAAGTAAGAGGCTAAAAATAACTACTCAGCACCCCTATTGAAAATAGAAAGGTCTTGAAATATGAAAGCGGCTTCGATAGTCAATGAAGCCTATTGCGTAGAGCAATTAAAGCGGCTTCGTAAGCAGTTGAAGCCTATTGTATTATTCTGATAGAAACTATAAAAAATATAGTTGACCACTTTATTAATAATACACGTTGACTCACAGTATTAACGTAACAACTCATGACAATATGGGTGTTGACTAATTCAAAGTGTTCATTCTGTTGGCAAAAAACTATAAAAAAGCGTTCACATTTCGGACT
>ENA-OPDO01000324-OPDO01000324.1-human-gut-metagenome-genome-assembly--contig:-NODE-324-length-10426-cov-1.672741_pt1 | contig 10426 bp, 7 predicted proteins | sample MGYA00241626_ERZ501515 | MGnify/ENA primary metagenome ERZ501515 (study PRJEB25962, sample SAMEA2042431) | human gut metagenome | biome: human gut; feature: human-associated habitat; material: faeces...
ACATAATAGCCTCACTAGCAGTTTCACCAGGAATAATATATTTAGTTCTTATAGCATCAATATGTTTTTTAACATCACTTTTAAATAATTTGGCAGCTGTTTCCCTATCTGATGCACTATATCTTTTGTCAACCATTATCCTGTAATGTTCAAGTGGAAACTTAGAATCTATTCCAACGAGCCCAAGTGGTTCAGGTGCAAATAATGCAGCATCTACAATTGTACTATTTGGAAGAGTATATTGAAGACGATATATCTTATCATTCTTTTCTCCAAATACACTTGTTAATATATGCTTTAAGTTTACTTCACCATATATACCTCTACTCTTCTTATCAGTTAATATTCCTTGAAGTGAAACTATATCGTTAGATAAAGTATCTATTTTCTTTTGTGCTTCATCTATTTTACTTAATCTTTCAAGTACTGATGTAAATGTTTTATTAGTTTTTTCAAAATTTTCATCTAATCTCTCGTTTACTTTATCATTTATCATATTTAATCTAAGTTCTATCTTATCATTTAATGTATTAATATCTTCATTAAGATTTTTATTAATATCATTTTTAAAATCATAAAGATCTCTTGTTACATTATTTTCAAGTTTACCAAGTCTTTCAGTAATATTTCCCTCATTAATATTTTTAAATAAACTTATTGTTACAAGTACAACAAGTAAAATTAGTATTCCAATTATTATATATTCCATATCTCATACCTCCTATTTTATAAATTTATTTGCAAGTTTACTTACTAAATACGCAATTAAAACCATAAATATAACCTGTGCAATTACATATGGATCTGTTATACTCTCAAGCAAGCTCTTTCCTATAAATCCCCAAAAATATACCATTGGTAATTTACCTATCATAAGTGCTGAAAAATATTTTTTAGCACCTATATCAGTTAACCCAGCCGCTATATTAACCGCAAATGCTGGTGTAAATGGTAAAGCAATTAATATAACTAAATTACTATATGATAACTTATTAATATATTTTTTAAATTTTTTAACTTTTTCATTTTTACCATATTTCTTTTCAAATTTATCTCTTAATTTTCTACATAATGTAAATGAAATCATGCATCCAATAACAGTTGCTATCCATGATATTAAAAATCCAAAAAGACTACCAAATGTCATTATATTAATTGCTATAAAAACTGCAAGTGGAAGAATAGGTATCATTGATTCTAATATTATAAGTAAGAAACCTGATATAAATCCCATACTTCCCATTACACTTGTTATTTTATCTATTAATTCTGTTATAATTGTCTCCATCTTTATCCTCCATTAATATTATAAAACATTTTTAACGCAAAAAAAATAAGTTTTTCAAACTAAACTTATTTTTTAAATAAATCCTTCATATCCATCTATTACATTTACAACGTCATATCCCATTATCTCTAAGAATTTACAGCATCTTTTACTTTTAAAACCCTCTGTACAATATATGTAATATGTTTCATTTTTATCTAAATACATATGTGGCATATCCGTTAAGTTATTCATATCAATATTTCTAGCATTATATATATGTCCTTTCATATATGCACCTTTAGTTCTTAAATCAATTATATTATACTCTTTTTTTAAATCACATGCTTTTATATTTTTCATATTTTCACCAGTCCACTATATAATATGAAAATTATTATTTACTGGTCACTATAATAGCCTAATACAAAAAAATGCACAAAATATTGTGCATTTTTTATTCTTCAAAGAAGAAATCATCAAAGAAGTCATCGTAATCTGAACTAACCTTATCTTTATCATTAGTTATTTTTTCTTCTTTTGTTTCTTTTTTACCATCTTCTGTTTTTGGTTCCTCTTTTGAAGCAGCTTTCTTTTCTTCTTTAACCTTAAAATTATTAAAATCAACCATATTACTGTGGATAACTTCATCTACTTTAGGATTTTCAGAAATATTCTTTGTACTAAATAATTTATCTTCTGGTGAATTAACTTTTTTAGTTTCATCAGTTGCTTTTTTATTATTTTTTTCTGCTTCTTGTTTTTTCTTTTCTTCTTCCTCTTCTTTTTCAAGTTCTGCAATTTTGGCATCAATTTCTTTTATCATTTTATCAATATCCATATCAGAACCCATACCAGGCATTCCTCCACCACCAAATGGATTCATGCCAAATGGTGAACCTCCACCCATAGGTGAAGAATTACCATCCATACCAGCATTTTTTAATTTTTCTTGTTTTTGTTTTCTAACAAATTCTTTTAAATCAAATGTTTTAATATCATCCATAGTTCTTTGTGGATAAACAACATTCTTTCCGTAGTGATCAACACCTCTACCAAAACCAAAGTCTGTATCCCAGTCCATTTTTAATTTTCCTCTATATGGAGCACATCTTTGTTTAATTAAAATAATTTCATCTGGTTTCATTCTTTGAAGTTCAGATACTGTAACAAGAGGTCTTTTATCTTTACCAACTCTAACAAGTTTATCACCACATAATTTACTAATTTCTTCTAAGGCTGATAATTCTCCTGTTAATAAGTATATTAAGTTACCACAGTTACCACGAATAGTTTCTGCATCATGATCACCATAATTTTGTTTTAACTGTGCGAAGTTCTGGATGATAAATGTAAATCTTATTTGTCTTGAACGAGCTGCTGTAACCATTGTTGTAATATCTTTAAACTTAGGCATGTTAGCAAATTCATCAAGTAAGAAATTTGTTCTTACAGGAAGTTTTCCACCATGTTTTTGAGCAACACTTATTAGTGATTCATAACATTGTTTAACAAATATAGTAGCAAGTGAATGATATGTTGTTTTTTCATCTTGTATAATCATAAATACTGCTGTTGGCTTTTCACCTATACTATCCATATCAAAATCACTCTTAGAAAGCATTTCAGATAAGTTTTTAGTAACAGCTAGTGTTTTAACTTTATCCTTTAATACCGATACGATACCACCTTTTGTTTCATTTGGTGCATTAACTGTACCTAAAGCATTTACGCAAGCTGGTGATGCAGGATCTTTAGCATTAAAATATTCTTTTAAATAATTTGATGCACCATATTTATCCTCACCAACAGTCATCATTAAGTTTATACTATTAATATTTATCTCTTCTTCTTTAGCATCTTCAAATAAAGCAAGTGATAAACCAGTTAAGTAACTTGCAGCTGAATTCTGCCAGAATGGATCATTTCCTTGACCATCAACAACTATATTAAGTGATAAGTCATTTAATAGTTCATTTGCTTTATCAAAATTTCCTTCTTTTTGATACTTATAAGGTAAATGATATGGATTCCAACAATTACCTTTTTGTGGATCACGGAAATTAAGTATTATAATTTGATAACCAAGTTCTCTCATAATACCAGAGTTATCTTCATAAATTTCACCCTTAGGGTCAGATATAATCATTGATTCTCTACCTTTTATCAGCATTTGAACAGTTGGATTGATAATACCTTGTGTTTTACCTGAACCAGTAGCACCAATAACAAGTGTATGACTTTCACCATTATCTACATAAGCAGCATCTTTGTCATATGCTAAAGCTGTACCACCTGCTTTAGCTTCCTTTTCTGCATATGGAACTCTAACAACACCTTTAGCTGTTTTTATTTCTTTATCTTTTGCCCATCTTGCATATCCATCTTCTTTTTTTTCAGTAGTTAATCCGAAACCTTTTTCTCTTGTAAAGAAATATGATGATGTACTTGCAAGTAAGAATCCAATAGATGCTATCCATAAAAGTAATGTTGCCCCAATATACTTAGAACCAAATGCTGGAAATGGATTTAATCCCCATGGAGTACCTTCATTTAAGAAAAAAGAAAAATTAAGTATACAAATACAAATTAAATACAAAATAAAAAACATTATAACAACAAATGCAATTATATCTTTTTTCTCAGCTCTAAATTTTAATTTCATATAATCAGCTTCCTTTTTATTTACTTTATTATATCAAAAAAAAAAGTATTTTTAAATACTTTTTTTATTTATTTGAATATCTATTATATATATCTTGTGCTCTTTGGACTCTTCCACTCTGAGCAGATTCAGATTGATCAGCAGGTCTTTCAAATTGTAACATGAAATTTCTAGTTGCAGAATCAACTGTAATATCTAATTGTCTAAGAGAATTATATAAACCTTGATTATTACTTTGAAGATACTTTTCTAAGTAATCTATTTGCATCGCAGTGTCACCTACTGATAATTTACGTTCATTTTTTGCATAATCATACAATCCCTCTTTAATTGTATAATATGTCCATTGAACAAGTCCATATCCACCACCATTAGGCCCATTGTTAGCAAAATCATTCCTATTAATTACACCAGAATCAACCTTTTTAGTATAGTCAATACTATACGCTAAACTTGAATCATAATCACCTTGAACAATTCTTCCATCAAATGTACCTGCAGATTCAACAGACATATTTCCCATTATTCCAGCAGCTGCATTTTTTGTGTATCCTAATCCAAGTAAGTAATTCCATACTGCTTCTTCATTAGTAGAACCAGAGAATGTACCTCCACCTGATGTACATTTTATAAATATATTTGTAGGATCAATAGCAATACCACTTGAATCAGTATTAGCATCCATAAATACAAAATGTAAACCTTCTATGTTAGCGGCATCATTATAAATTAATCCTATTTGATCGCCTTTAGCAACATTATCGCCCTTTTTCAAACCACTTTTAACTGTAACATTTGAATATATAGTAAAGAAATTATACTCATTGTTATCAATAATGAGATTATGTTTTATTTTTATTGATTTACCACATTTTTTACTATCATCCGTACACTTCGAGTCTTCCACAGATTCAACCTTACCATTTGCTACAGAATATACATTTGCACCTAATTTAACGCCTACTGTTTTTTCATTCAAATCAACACCGTTGTGAGTTTTTCCATTAACTATACCATAAGAATAATTATCATCAAATGATATTGTTGTATTAGCTGCTATATCAACAGGCATATTTAACTCAGATATTAGATTTTGATTAACAGCACCTACACAACTGTCAGTATAATTTTCACTACTTTCTTGTTGATATTCTAAGAATACAGATTCAAATAGTGTTTTATTCTCAATAATTTCGCTATATAATCTTTCTTTCTTTTCTTCTCTTTCATCACCTGACAATCCATTGAGCATCTCACGATACTCAGGTATATATTCAAAATAATATTTCATCAAATAATTTTTATAATTATCTTCTTCAAAAACATATGAATCATAATAAGTTATTTGGATGCCATCTGTTAAACTAATATCTATATTCGTTATATCAACAATACCATAGAAAATGTCGCAAATAAGTTGTGCAATAGAAATCGCAAATTCTGCCGTAGCTTCACCAGATTCCTGATAAAAAGAACCAGAGTAATCGGAACCAAATATAAATGCATAAAGTTCTTTAAATGGTGCGGTCAAAGCTTTAAATTCTGCACCAGCAAAATTCTTCAAAAGTTCTACAAAATCATTTCCAACAGTTGATCCAAACTTACTAATAAATGTCCCTAAACTTACCGTAGTAGTTTGTCCAGATCTTGTTGCTATACCAAAAGCATTTGTATGAAATTGATTTCTTGCAAGCTTTCTTAATCTATATATTTTTCCAGAATTATAAACAAGTCCATTTTCATCAACTGTTTGTTGTGCTTCATCAAATTTACTTCCTAAATATTTTCTTACAGCTGCAAATATACCCGCATTAGATGAATCTGCGCTTATAGATGCATCTATTGCATCTTCTGCTTCTATTTCACCATATTTAGTATCATAGCCCATTCCTTCAGTATAAAATAAAGTCGCTAAAAGAAGTGGTACATCTAATCCTGTTCCATCATTAGAACATCCATATCTATCACATAATGAATCCAATTCATCATAAAAAGCTTCCTTTGAATCTTGAAAACCAAAACCACTGTAAAAATTGTCTAACTTTTCGGCAAAATCAGCTGTTTCTGTAAGAATATTATCAGCCATTTGAAACGCATCCATTAAAGGACCCATAATAACTTCAAATATAAATAAAATAGAAATAAATGCGACAGCCGCACCAATAGCAATACCCATGATAATCTTTTTTTTCTTTTTTTCCCAAATCATCTTTGCAAGATTTACACCCGCTTCTACAGCTGCTTTTTTAGGATTTTTAGCAATATGTGCTGCAGTAGCTAATTTACTTTTACCATTAGATTTTTTACCATCAGATGATTTTGAAAGTCCAGATTTTTTTTCATTACTTTCTTTAGCAGTACCCTCTGATTCATTAGATGATTTATTTGCTTTTCCTGTGGAAAAAAGATTACCCTTTTTTTTAGATTGATTTATTCTATCACCAGTTTTGTCTTTATTAGCACCAGACTTATTCTTCAAATTATCCATTTTATCTAAGCCTTTAGCGACTTTATTTCTAGTGAAATTTTTTGCTAATTTGTTTACACCATAATTAGTTGGAGATAACTTTCCACCATTGCTTTTTACAGCTTTTTTTGCAAGGCCTTTTGGTACACCAACTTTTGACAATACTTCTGATCCTGCATCTTCAACAGCAGAATCAACTCTTTCTCGTGATGTCATGGAAGATGATTTTTCATTTGTACCAAGTAATGTTTCTGCAGAATCCTTGTATCCTTCATACTTTTCAAAATCATTATTTTCTTCCATTTAATCACCACCTTTTACTACTTATAGTTAAATTATATTTTATAATCCGCCTCTTGATCCAAATGAATCAAGTTCAGAATCAGTTGCAATTACACTAATTTGCATACGTTTACTTCCACATACAAATAATGCATCACCTTGATTATAACGTTTAATATTTTCTTTCTCATTATCATTTAAGTCTATTAATTTAGATAAATCTTCAACAGCTTGTTTTTTAAGTCCCATAACAAGATAATATGAAGCGTTATCAAATATAGCTTTTCCTTGCATTAATACTTCTGGAGCAGCAAAGTCACTTGGTTGTTGTGTAATAATTATAGTACCACTGTTATACTTACGTGCTCTTCTTTGAATTTGTGCCAAGAATTCAGCTCCTAATTCATTTCTTGTTGATAATAAAACGTGAGCTTCATCTACGCATAAAACTGTAGTTGTTTCTTTATCTAAACATAAGCCCCAGGCAAATTTTAAAATATTAAAGAATAAAGCATTTTTAACATTTTTTTCTGCATTAATTAATTCTCTTATATTAAATACAATAAAATTAGATTTAGGACTTATAGTTGTATGACCATTGAAATAATGTTCAAGTCCACCAGTTATTAATGGTCTTATTTTTAACTCAAGTTTTTCCATTATATCTCTTTCTCTAGTTGCTTCACCATAAGATAATATTCTTCCTCTTATTGTTGTATAAACATCACTAAATATTGGAAAATCTTCACTTGTTAATTTAGTAAAATCAGTATTTACATTTATATTAAATCTTTGATATGTTTCAACAACAACCTCATTAAATAAAGTTAATACATCTTCTTCGATAGATGGATCATAGTACTTCATAAATGCTTTTAAAGTTTGAAGTGTTTTTGTTAAAACTGCATATCCAAGACCTCTTTGTGATTCTTCATCATCAGCATCTGGAACAATTTCAAGTGGATTAATCATACCAAATTCTCCACCTCTACCTAAATCAATGAAATCACCATTATAAAGTCTTACCATTGGTTCAAGTTCACCCTCAGGATCAATTGCTACAATTCTATAACCATTTCTAACATGAGATCTAAGAAGTAATTTAGCCGCAGTAGATTTACCACTACCAGATGTACCTAAGATAATCATATTAGCATTATTTCTATTATGTTCTTTCTTTATTTGATATAAGAATTGATTAAATAAAATTATACCACCTGAAAAATCTACTCCAAGTAAACATGATAATCCTTGATCTTTGATACTATCAAATACAAAAGGATACATAGCTGCTAATGTTGGGGATGGAATTGGTGTTCCAATTCTATCTTCAATATCTTGTTTATCAAATATTGGTAAACATGATTTAAGAACTTTTTCTTGTTCAAATCTTAAAACTATGCCTCTCATACCCATTGCAACAAGATAATTTTTTACTTGAACTTTTTTATGTTCTAATTCTTCTTCTGAATCAGCTGATAACATCAAATGCATTTGAAAGTCAAATATTCTTGCTTGAGTAGCAGTAAGCATTTGAACAAAGTTTTCTATGCTTTCATAGTCTTGTCTTATTTGTTCTTGCATTGTAACATCACGTTCATTTTGATATCTAGCTTTCATATCAGCAATTTCTTTATTTAGCATTCTAGATAGAACTGAAAATGCTATTGGTATATGTTTAATAACTATTTTAATACCACCAAGCTGTGTTAAATTAGCAAGATAACCTTCACTTATTATTTTAGGATAACTAATAATTGTAAGTATACAACAATGTTTATCACTAATAATCATTTCTGAAGGTTTAAACTCTAAATTTTTTGGTGCTAATTGACTTTTAAAACTTAAACTCATTGACTCATCACCGTCCCAAAATTACTAGTTTCCCCACCATTCATAAATCCATCCAGTAGTACTCTTAAATCATCATTACTTACTTGTGCAGATTGTAAGCCTGCGCCAGCAAGACCAGACACTAAATTTTGTATTCTTTTTTGAATTATTTCAGGTCTTCTATCTTTAAATAATATAAAATATTCAGTATCGGTTACATTTACTTCTCTACTCATAAATAAATTTGCTTTATCTATATCTTCTTTTATTAATTTTCTTATAGCTGGATATTGTACAGAATTAAATAATAATTTTAATTGTGATAAATAAACATTTATATCTACAGGCCTATCAGCAACCATTAACCAAAATGGATAATCTATTGTATTATAGAAATTTCTTAAATTCATAATAGCATTATCTTGAGAAGCATAATCCAAAATGAAAATATTTCTAGGTCTTACTTTAACACCAGTGACTCTATATCCATTTTCTAAAATTATTTCGCCATTTTGAATGCCTCTTATTGGTAACCAATTTTCAGCATACTTTTGTGATTTAACATTAACATTATTTTTTTTCTTCGTCTCTTCCAACATAACTTGCACACCAACCTCTCCATATATATCTTTTTGGATTTTTATAATAAGAATAAATATCCCGTATAAATTCCATAACATTATGATAATAAGGTACTGGAAATACCAAGAACACAGACAATAATAGCGGTAAGAACTTAATAAACATTGCCATAAGTCCATCTCCGTCTATCGCTAATAAAAAGACAAAAGATAACAAAATACCAATATTCCTAAGTCAATCCATCTAAACAGACCAAATATTAATTGACTTTTTTTACTGTTGGCAGGTATTATATATTGTTTCATAGTATTTCCTCCTTTTTATTTTTTATTTGCCACCAAAATTTCCTTGTCTATTAGCCCTTCTAGTTGCCCCACGATTCATCATTTGTTGCCTTTCACTTTCATTAGACTTCTTAGTATTTTCTAAATCACTTCTTGTACTATTTTCATCTAATTTTCTAGTATTTGCTCCTCTTCCTGATCTTCTTAAGTCAGCTTTAGCTCCTTGAACAGCAGCACCATTTGCACTTCCAGCAGCAGTATTCCATTCTTTTTTAGCATCACTAACGGCTTCATTATATTTATTCTTAGCATTCTCTTTTGCTTGTTGCAATGCTTCTGATTTTTTAATCATGTTGCCAGTCGCATCTCTAACCATATCGTTATCCCAGTCAGAACCTTGTTTAATTGCTTCTTGTCTTTGTAACATTAAATCATCATAATTCTGTTGTGCACTTAAATATGAACTATCTTGTTGAGCAACGGCATCTGCATAAGAATCAGCGCTATCGCCAAACTTAATACCAGCAGAACCAGTTTGATCTTTAATCTCATTAACTTGAGCATTTAATACATTATCGATTAATGTATTATCATCTGCTAAAACTTGTGCTTGTTGAGCTTGTCTTTGCGGAATGCCCATAAAGTTCTCAATTCCAGCTCCAGCATATGCAAGTCCACCACCTTGTCTTGCTATTCTGCCAGCTCTTTCTCTATTTGCTTGTGAAGTAGCGCCAGTATTTTTAAAGAAATCAGCCACATTATTACTACGAGCAGCAGAACCGGCTCCGTTAAATCCTCCTGCAACCATATTTCCTAAAGCTCCTGCAACACCTGCTTTTCCTGCTACACCAGCAGCAAGCCCACTACCCGCTCCAAGTAGTGCTCCTCCTAATCCTGCCATGAAATGACCAAATCCACCATTATTTCCACTACCAGCTAATTTAGAACCTATTATACTATCAATGAAGGCTGGTAATTGTCCTGCAAATCTAAATGCAGCAACTATCAAAATGATTGATGCAAATATAGTAGTAAGACCACTAGTT
>ENA-OPDO01000329-OPDO01000329.1-human-gut-metagenome-genome-assembly--contig:-NODE-329-length-10351-cov-1.663559_pt1 | contig 10351 bp, 8 predicted proteins | sample MGYA00241626_ERZ501515 | MGnify/ENA primary metagenome ERZ501515 (study PRJEB25962, sample SAMEA2042431) | human gut metagenome | biome: human gut; feature: human-associated habitat; material: faeces...
AAATATGCTTATAGATAATTATGATGTTGAAATTGTTTCAAACTATAACATATATGGTAAACCATTTTATAAATTAGATGATAGAATAAAAATTAAGTATTTATATAATGGTGGACCAAACAAGAAAGAATTTAAAAGTGCTTTAAAAAAGTTAAATATCTTTAAAGTAATAAAAGAAGGATTTAAATCTATAAAAATACTATATTTAAAAAAGAAATTAATGATTAATTATATAAAAGAATGTGATAGTGATTTAATTATTTCAACTAGAGTAGAGATAACTGAACTTTTAAATAAATATTATAAAGGCAAAGGAATTTTAATATCACAAGAGCATGCTCATCATAATAATAATCAAAAATATATAGATAGAGTTTTAAAATCATTAACTAATATAGATTACTTTATGCCTGTTTCAAGAAAATTAACTAAATTCTATGAAAAGATAGTGAAAGGTAAAACAAAGGTATTGTATTCTCCATTATGTGTTGATTATATACCAGAAAAAGAATCTAAAAAAGAAAATAAAAATATAGTTTCTATTGGAAGATTATCACATGAAAAAGGTTTTTTAGATTTAATAGATGTATTTAGTTTAATAAATAAAGAAGATAGTGAATGTATTCTTCATATAATAGGTGATGGAGAAGAAAAAACAAAAATAGAAGAAAAAATAAATGAATTAAATTTAAAAGATAATGTTATTCTTTACGGATATAAAGATAAAGAATTTATCAGAGAAAAATTAAATGATATGAGTTTATATTTAATGACTTCCTATGAAGAATCTTTTGGTCTTGTTTTACTCGAAGCTGCTGCATTTGGAATACCTGCAATCGCGTTTTCTTCAGCAGAAGGTGCGACAGAAATAATAAAAGATGATGTTAGCGGTTATATAGTTAATAATAGAAATAAAGAAGAAATGAAAGAAAAGGCATTAGAGTTATTAGATGATAAACAAAAACTTGCTTTATTTGGTCATGAAGCAAGATTGAATGCAGAAGATTATTCATATGATTCTGTAAAAGAAAAATGGCTTTCAATGATTAATGATATCTTGAGTTAAAAGATATCTTTTTTTGTACCAAATTTCAATTTTTGTATAAAAAGACATTCAAAAATTATATTTTACTTAAACAAAAATTGAATTTTTGAATTAAAAATGCTTTAAAAATGGATTTTTTGTGCTTTGATTATAAATTTTTCATATGTTAAACTACCACTTTAGAAAGGAGAAAATGTATGAAAAGAGAGTTTTATACATGTAAAAATGACAGAGCATTTAAAGAAGTATTTTTAAATCCAAATAATAGTGATTTATTAAAAGCACTACTTGAATTTATTCTTAAAATAAAAATAGATAAATTAGAAATTAAGAAAACAGAATTATTAAGTGGTAATGTAAATATTAAGGATAAAAGAGTAGATGCAATAGTTCATACTGGTAATAAAAAGATTGAAATAGAAATTAATTCACAAAATAAGGATTATCTTCATACTAGAAGTACCGCATATATTTGTAATATATATCAGTCTAATGCAAATGTGGGTGATACATATAATGAAGACACTGATATAATTCAAGTAAATTTAACATGGGGATTAGGCAGAAATAATGATGAAATGAAAATATATAAGATAATGAATGAAAAAGGTGAACTATATGTTAAAAATTTCATAATATATGAAATAAATATGGATTATTATGATAAAATTTGGTATAGTAAGAATAAAGAAGAAATCAAGAAGAATCAATATATGATAATGCTTGATTTAGATAAAAAGGAGCTGGAAAATATGCCAAAAGATGATATAGTAGATAAGTATATAACAAATGTAACAATAGTAAATGATAATCCAGAATTTCAAAAATATATGAGCGAAGAAGAAGACAAAAAGAAGATACAAAATAGTTTACTTTCTGAGGCAAGAGAAAATGGTATTAATGATGGCATTTCTAAAGGTGCATCTCAAGAAAAAGTAAATATTGCTAAAAACATGTTAAATAAAAGTATATCTATAGAAGATATATCAGATATAACAGGCTTATCAGTTGAAGAAATAGAAAATATTAAAAATAATATGAAAAAATAAGAGCTCATTTGAACTCTTATTTTCTTATTCTACTGTAACAGACTTTGCTAAATTCTTTGGTTTATCAATATCACAATTCTTATTTTTTGCTACATAATATGCAGTTAATTGAAGTGGTAATATTGTAAGAAGTGGTTGTAATAGTGGGTTAGTATCTGGAATAATAACTTTTTCATCATAGAAATCACCATCTTTATTTAAATTATTTGTAGTAACATATATTACATTTGCACCTCTTGATTTAACTTCTTTTAAATTACTAATAGTTTTATCAGCAATTTTTTTATCAGTAACAATACCAAATACAGGAGTACCATCTTCAATTAAAGAAATAGTACCATGTTTAAGTTCTCCAGCAGCATATGCTTCACTATGTATATAAGAGATTTCTTTTAATTTTAATGATCCTTCCATACATAATGCTTCATCTATACCACGACCAATAAAGAATATATTATCTTTATCATATATTTTGTCTGCTAAACACTTATATTCATTTTTATTATTAAGTATTTCTTGCATTAATATTGGTAATCTATTTAAATCACTTAAGAATGTACTTACTTCGTTTAATACTTCTTTATCTTTACTTTTCTTAGCTAAACTATAAGCAAGGAATGAAAGAAGAGTAACTTGTGCTGAATAAGCTTTTGTAGTTGCAACTGCAATTTCAGGACCAGCTTTTGTATATAATACTTTAGATGTTTCTCTTGCAATAGAGCTTCCATTAACATTTACAATACCAAGTGTATCGCATCCTTTTTCATTTGCAATTTTAACAGCTTCTAATGTATCAGCAGTTTCACCAGATTGTGATATAGCAATAACTAATGTATCTTTATCAATAAATAATTTTTTATATCTAAATTCACTAGCAATTTCAACATTTACTGGTATATTACCATATTCTTCAATTAAATGTTTACCAATTAAACCTGCATGCATAGCGCTTCCACAAGCAACTATAGTAACATTTTTATATTTTGATAAATCAGGCATACCTTTAATAACATCTTTGCTATCATCATCAATATATTCATTCATCATTTTTTTAGTTACTTCAGGTTGTTCATGGATTTCTTTTTCCATATATTTCTCATAACCATTTTTATCTATATCTTTAGCGCTTCCTTCAAATTCTTTAATATCTTTATTTACAATATTATTATTTTTATCATATACATTTATATTGTTACTTTCTAAAACAGCAAACTCACCATCTTCAAGAACAATATACTTATTTGTAAAATCAAGTATAGCAGGTACATCAGATGCTATATAATTTTCATCATTTCCTGTACCTATAATTAAAGGACTATTTTTCTTAACTGCATATAATTTGTCAAGTTCATCATCACATATAACTCCAAGAGCATATGATCCTTTTGCTTCTTCTTTAAATCTTTTAATTGCATCTACCATGTTTCCAGTTTCTTTATATAAATAATCTAAAAGAGCAGAAGCAGTTTCTGTATCAGTATCAGATTTAAATTCATATCCTAAACTTTCTAATTTTTTTCTAAGTTCTATATAATTTTCTATTATTCCATTATGAACGATAGTAATTTTTCCACTTTTATGTGGATGAGAATTCTTTTTATTAGGTTCACCATGAGTTGCCCATCTAGTATGCCCAATAGCAATATTACTTTTCTCATCAAAATTTATTCCATCTTTCAAATTCTTGATTCTGCCTTTTTCTTTTTGCATAACAACTTCATTATCATTTACATATGCAATACCTGCAGAGTCATAACCCCTATATTCAAGTCTTTCAAGACCCTTTATAACGGCATTTTTTGCCTTTTTATTCTTTCCTATATATCCAACAATTCCACACATTTTTTATTGTCTCACTTTCTTTTTGTAATTTTGTTTGTGATATATATTTTGTTATAATCTTAATTTTATTTTTTGTTATATATCTAACGAATAAAACTTTATCCGTGATAGAATCCGCCGAAATTTCGATAACTATCAATCCTCGTCACCAATTTAATGGTCTGGCGCTTATTATTATGTTTACCTCCCTTATCATAATAACTATAATGATTATACCAGAAAAAATATTACATTTAAAGACAATTTACGATATTTTTAATTGTGCTAACCTTTATTTTTTAGTAAAAGTATTGTATAATTTTTTATAGTAGGAGGAAAAAATAATGAAAAAATTAATAAATCAAATATTAAAATTTGGAGTAGTAGGAGGAATAGCGTTTGTAATTGATTACGGATTAATGGTATTTTTAACAGAAGTATTTAAAGTGCCAGCGTTAATATCAGCAGCTATTTCATTTACTGTTTCAGTTATATTTAATTATATAGCAAGTGTAAAATGGGTTTTTGATGTTGATAAAGAAAAAAATAGCAAGGCAAAAGAACTTATAGTATTTATAATTTTAAGTGTAATAGGTCTCGGAATAAATGAACTTATTATGTGGATTATGGATAAAGAATTTGGAATATATTATATGATTTCAAAGATAGTAGCAACTGCAGTTGTTATGTGTTATAACTTTATAACTAGAAAATTATTTTTAGAGAAAAAGAAAAATTAATAATTATAACTTTGTTAAGTTTTGTTTGAATTGTAGCATATATATGTTATAATTTTTATGTGAAATAATGTAAAGAGGTGTTTTATGACAAGAGTAAAAGGAATAATTTCAAACTTTAAAAGGTATTGGTTCTTAATGTCACAATTAATATCAAGAGATTTTAAAGTAAAGTATAAAAGATCTGTATTAGGTGTTTTATGGAGTTTATTAAATCCAATACTTATGATGACAGTAATGGCAATAGTATTCTCACAAATGTTTAAATTTAAAGTAGATGGTATAAACTATTTAGTATACTTGATGACAGGTATAGTTTTATGGAACTATTTTAGTCAGGCATCAAATATGGCTATGACATCTGTTGTTGAAAATTTTAGTTTAATTAATAAGATTTATATACCAAAGTATGTATTTCCAATTTCAAAATGTTTATTTGTTGGAATTGATTTTTTACTAACATTAATTCCATGGTTAGGTATAATTTTATTATCTTATTTTGGACTTGGTGATTATACATGTCATATTAATGTGTATTATTTAATACTTCCATATATATTCTTCTGTATGCTTATGTTTACAATAGGAATGGGATTATTGTTATCATGTGTTTCAGTTTTCTTAAGAGATATATTTCATATATATGGTATAGTACTTACAATATGGAACTATTTAACTCCAGTATTTTATAGTATAGAAATATTACCTGCTAAACTACAGGCTTTAATGAATTTAAATCCAATGTATCAATTTTTAACTGCAACAAGAACAGTTGTTGTATACGAACAAATGCCAACTTTAAAGACACTTGGAATAATAACTTTATTCGGATTTGGAATGTTATTAATTGGTTCATATGTATTTAGAAAAAAACAGGATAAATTTATATATTATATTTAGTTAGGTGGTGAAAAAATGATAAGAATTAAAAACGTTTCAATGAAATTTAATATGGATATAGAAAAAGATTTTTCTATAAAACAAGCATTTATAAATTTATTTATAAAGAAAAAAAAGAAAAAAACAGAATATTTTTGGGCTTTAAAAAATGTTACTTTTAGTGTTAATAAAGGCGATGTTGTAGGATTAATTGGTAGTAATGGTGCAGGTAAAAGTACACTTTTAAAAGTTGTAAGTGGAGTTATGAAGCCTACATCTGGAAAAGTAGAAGTTGATGGAGTAATTTCTCCTATGATTGAACTTGGTGCAGGATTTGACCAAAATTTAACAGCAAGAGAGAATATTTATTTAAATGGAGCAATACTTGGTTATTCTAAAAAGTTTTTGGATAGTAAATTTGACGAAATAGTTGAATTTTCAGAATTAAAGGATTTCCTAGATGTTCCTGTAAAAAACTTTTCTTCAGGTATGACTGCTAAACTTGCATTTTCAATTGCAACTATAGTAGATCCTGAAATACTTATAGTAGATGAAATTTTATCTGTTGGAGATTTAAGATTCCAAGAAAAAAGTAAGAATAAAATGATGGAAATGATCAAAGGTGGAACAACTGTTTTATACGTTTCACATTCGCTTGAATCGATAAAAGATTTATGCAACAAGGTTGTTTGGCTTGATCATGGACAAGTTGTAAAAATGGGTGATACTAAAGAAATATGTGATGAATATTATAAATCGCAAATGGGAAAGTAGGGAAGAATAAATATGGCAAAAAAGAATGACAAGAATAATGATATACTTATTTCGATTATTGTACCAGTATATAATACATCAAAATATTTAGTAAAATGTTTAGATTCAATATATGCTGCTATTGATAATGATTGTGAGGTTATAATTGTAAATGATGGATCAACGGATGATTCAGAAAGAATAATAAAAGATTATATAAGTAATTTAAAAAATGAAACTTATAAAAATAATACAGTTTATATTTATAAAGAAAATAAAGGACTTGCAGATACTAAAAATGTTGGAATAAAAAAATCTAGAGGAAAATTTATTAGTGTAGTTGATTCTGATGATAGAATTAACAAGAATTTCTATAGAGATGCAAGAGAATATTTGGATAAAAATGATATGGTAATTTATGATTTATATACTGATTATGAAGATGATCCAAAGTATAATCATATAATACGTGCGGCAAGAGAAGATTGTTTAGATTCAAAAGTGTCTAAGTTTGTTCATGGTGCTATGCAAGGATCATCATGTAATAAAATAATAAAAAAAGATTTATACAAATATGAATTTCCAGTTGGAAAACAATATGAAGATGTTGCTGTAACACCATTTTTGCTTATGGAAGCAAAGAATATTAAATATATCCCAAATCCTTATTATATTTATCTTCAACGTAAAACCTCTATTGTTGGGACTAATAAGTTGGATGAAGCTTATTTTAAAATATGTGAAAATATAAATGATGTATTTGAAAATAATAAATTAAAATATAAAAACTATAAAGAATTAGTTTGTGAGTTTTATTTTTTAAGAATAATTGATGTTTTTGATCATTCTCTTAGAAAAAATAAAGGAAAGATAAAATCATTAGTTGAATCTTATATAGAAAATAACAGGTATATGCTTAATGAAATTCATGAAAGTATAAAAAGTGTTGAAGAATTACCCGATATGTTAACAAAAAATCAAAGAATATTTGAATTCCAATTATTTAACTTATTATATCAAGGTAATGTTAAAAAGAGTATTGGTTTATTTAAAAAGAGAAGATTTTTAAATTATTTTAGAAGAGTGTATGGATGTTTAAAAAAATTAATAAAAGCTATTTTTGGAGGTGCGTATAGTGAATAAAAATGGTAAGTATATACATTATTGTTGGTTTGGTGGAAATAAACTTCCAAGAAAATTAAAAAAATATATGAAAACTTGGAAAAAATATTTACCAGATTATGAGATTGTTGAATGGAATGAATCAAATTTTGATGTCAACTTTTGTGAATTTGTAAAAGATGCTTATGAAAATAAAAAATGGGCATTTGTATCAGATGTTGCAAGATTATATGCATTATATAATTATGGTGGTATATATTTTGATACAGATATTGAAGTTAAAAAGAACATAGATAGTATATTAGAAAATGAGATATGGCTTGGAAGAGAATCAGATGATTATTTAGCTACAGCAATGATTGGTGTTAAAAAAGCAAAAAATAAACATATAAAAAAGATTTTAGATGTATATAAGAAGGCTAAGTTTAATCCAAATGATTTATATAGTATAACAAGTCCTAAAGTTTTAACAAATTATTTTGAAAAATTAGGATTAGAAAAGAAATCAGAAAGTCAAGTTTTAGAAGATGATATTCATATTTATTCTAGAGATTATTTTAATCCAAAAAGCTATGATGGATTAGATGAACAATATAGTGAAAATACTTGTATTATTCATCATTTTGATGCATCATGGACTGCAATTGATGAAAAAGTTGCTATATGGTTTGTTAGACATCATATGGGATCACTTGCAAAACCTACATTTAAGTTTTTTGATTTTGCCAGAAGAGTAAAAAGAAAAATAATAAAAAAGAAATAGTGTTGTTAAGGTGATAATATGAAAAAATATAATATACTTTTTGCAAGTCATCCAGATTATTCTGGAAATGCAAAAGCAATATATGAATATATGAAAGAAAATTATAAGGAATATAACTTATATTATCTTATAAATGATGAAAGTAACTACGAATTGTTAAAATCTGCTGGTGTTGATTGTTATATTAATGGTAGTGATGAATTTAAAAAGTTATTTGATAAAATAGATATTGTATTTTTTACACATGATGAATTATTAGAGATGAAAAAGCCTAATCAAATATATATATATTTAGGTCATGGTAATTCTGGTAAAAGATTTGGACACTTATTAAGTGAAAATCAATTGGCAGTTCAAGATAAAAGGTTTTTAGAATTAATGAAAGAAAATATTGATTGCGCAATAAGTACATATGATTTATGGTCAATTATATATCATTGCACATTTGATATAGATTTTGATAGAATATTGCCTATTGGTACGCCAAGAACTGATTATATTCATATATCAGATGGTAAAAGTAACTTAAAAAAATGTGGTATTGATACTGAATCATATGATAAAGTCCTTATGTATTTACCAACATTTAGAAATGGTCTTGGAAGAGAAAATGATGGTGCTTTTTCAGATAATATATTAAATCTTGAAAAGTATAATGAAGAAGAATTAGAAAATTATCTTGAAGACAATAATTATCTTTTAATAATAAAATACCATCCTTATGAAATAAATAAAAAGAATATAACTAATATGAAAAATATAGTTGTTTTAGATGATTCTGTTATGACAAAAAATCTTGTAACGCTAACAGAAGTAATAAATGGTATAGATTTAATTGTTGCAGATTATTCGTCAGCCTTTTCGGATTTTGTAATATTAGATAGACCGGTTTGCTTTTTAGATAATGATATTGAACTATATAAAAAGAATAGAGGAATTACATTTGATAATATAAAATTCTGGAGTCCAGGACCATTTATAAAAGGATTAAATGAATTTGTAGATGAAGTAAAAAAACTTTTGAATAATAAAGATTATTATAAAGAAGAAAGAAAAAATTATGTTGATATGAACTTTGGTAAAAATATTGAAAATTGTTCAAAAAATGTTGCTGATTATTTATTTAAAGATAATAATATACAAAAGTTTTTTGATAAGAAAAAGAAAACTGCAGATTCAAAATTAATAGAATTATATGGTGAAAATTTAAATTTAAAAGATAAACTAGATAGAACTATAAAAAATTGTGATAGACTAGAAAAAGAAAATGAAATGTTGGACTTAGAACTTAGAAAGTTGAAAGATGACGTATATAATAAGAAAAATGAACTTGATAATATTTATTCATCAAGAGCATGGAAATTTTCAGAAAAAATTCGTCATATTATAAGAAAAAAATGAAGTAGAGAAAAAACTCTACTTTAATTATAAGAATAGAGGTAAAAAAATGAATAAAATAAAAAATATCATTCTAAAAAATAAAGATAACAAGATATATGTATTTTTTAAAATATTATTAGCATTACTTATTTCTATAACAATTATGTTAGATAATTTGTTAGTATTTAATGGTGATATAAATTCAAAACTTAAAGATACATATTTTAAAAGCTTTGAACCAAGTAAAATATTAATTGTAGTAGTCTCTTTTGTGATTATATATTTAATATTTACTTTACTTGAATATTTGGCTGTAAAATTAGAAAATAGAATTTATTCTGATAAAAGTCATAAAATTAAAGATTGGAAAGTATTTGTAATTATATTTGCGTCATTAATTGTATTATGGCTTCCATATATATTGTCTTATTTCCCAGGTGGTGTATATGCAGATACAATTGCTGCGATTAATCAAGCAACTGGTGAAGTTGGAATAACTAACCATAATCCAATTTTGTATACTCTCGTTATTAAATTATTTTTACAAATAGGAAGCATATTTGGTAATAAATTAATTGGTCTTAAAATATTTACTGTTGTTCAAGAAATAGTAATGGCACTTGTACTTGCATATCTTGTATTTAAATTATATAAAAATAAAATATCAATTAAATATATTGTTTTAACAATTTTATATTTTGGTTTATTTGAACTTATTCCATTATATGTTGTATCTTTATGGAAAGACGTACCATTTTCTTTAGCATTACTTATGTATATAATTTTTATCTATGATATTGTA
>ENA-OPDO01000342-OPDO01000342.1-human-gut-metagenome-genome-assembly--contig:-NODE-342-length-10032-cov-2.231533_pt1 | contig 10032 bp, 6 predicted proteins | sample MGYA00241626_ERZ501515 | MGnify/ENA primary metagenome ERZ501515 (study PRJEB25962, sample SAMEA2042431) | human gut metagenome | biome: human gut; feature: human-associated habitat; material: faeces...
CTCTTTCGAGGAGAAGAGCATCGTGGCTCAGGGCGAGATGATGAGCACCAACATGGTTGTAAACTACTTGAAGGAACAGGGTATAAAGGCAGTATTGCTCAGCGCATTAGACTTTATGCGCACTGACAAGAACGCAGAACCAGATCCTCAGTACATCAAGGAGAAGTTGGCTGCTATCATGGAGCAGAACCAGGGCTATCAGATTTACATCACTCAGGGATTCATCTGCCGCAACGCATATGGCGAGGTTGACAATCTGCAGCGTGGCGGTAGCGACTACACCGCATCTCTTATCGGTGCAGCTCTCCCAGCAGAAGAGATTCAGATCTGGACCGATATCGACGGAATGCACAACAACGACCCTCGTGTCGTAGAGCACACTGAGGCAGTACGCCAGTTGAACTTCGAGGAGGCTGCTGAGTTGGCTTACTTCGGTGCCAAGATTCTCCACCCTACCTGTGTCCAGCCAGCTAAGTATGCAGGCATCCCTGTACGCTTGAAGAACACCATGGATCCTAAGGCCGACGGTACAATCATCGACAATGTCATCGTACGCGGCAAGATCAAGGCTGTTGCTGCCAAGGACAACATCACAGCCATCAAGATCAAGAGTAGCCGCATGTTGCTCGCTACAGGTTTCCTCCGCAAGGTATTCGAAATCTTCGAAAGCTATCAGACTCCAATTGATATGATTGCCACTTCTGAGGTGGGTGTCAGCATGAGTATTGATAATGATTCTCATCTTAACGACATCGTAAACGAGCTGAAGAAATATGGTACAGTAACTGTAGATTCTGATATGTGCATCATCTGCGTTGTAGGTGATTTGGACTGGAGCAACGTTGGCTTCGAGACCATCGCTACCGATGCGATGAAGAACATTCCTGTACGCATGATTTCTTACGGTGGTTCTAACTACAACATCTCATTCCTCATCAGAGAGAAAGATAAGAAGCAGGCATTGCAGAACTTGAGCAACGTATTGTTCGAGAAGAAGTAATGCAAATGAAAACGAAGAGTGAAGAGTGAAGAATTCGTATGTAATGCTTCCTATCCACTCTTCGTTGGATATTCTGATTTACTATAAATTGGATATTCTGATTTAACTATAATAAGGTATTAATTTAAGATTAAGTGAAATGAAAGGTACATTTCCGATAGATAAGTTTCAGGAGATACAGACTCCGTTCTACTATTACGACACCAATGTGTTGCGCCAGACATTGAAAACAATCAATGAAGAGGCTGGCAAGCACGAGGGATTTGAAGTGCACTATGCCGTAAAGGCAAATGCCAACCCTAAGGTGCTCAATATCATCTGTCAGGCTGGTTTAGGAGCCGACTGTGTGAGCGGAGGAGAAATTCAGGCTGCCATCAAAGCCGGATTCCCAGCCAGCAAGATTGTTTACGCTGGTGTAGGCAAAAGCGATTGGGAAATCAACCTCGGATTGGAGAAAGGCATCTTCTGCTTCAATGTAGAAAGCATTCCGGAGTTGGAAATCATCAACGAGCTGGCTGAAAAACAGAATAAGATTGCGCAGGTTTGTTTCCGCATCAATCCGGATGTCGGCGCCCATACGCACGCTAACATCACAACAGGTCTGGCAGAAAACAAGTTCGGAATTGCCATGCGCGACATGGAAGCCGTAATCGAAGAGGCTGCCAAGATGAAGAACATCCAGTTCCTCGGACTGCACTTCCACATCGGAAGCCAGATTCTCGATATGGGTGATTTCGAGGCACTCTGCAACCGTATCAACGAACTTCAGAACCAACTTGAAGCGCATCACATCGTTGTGAAGAACATCAATGTGGGCGGCGGACTGGGCATTGATTACAATCATCCAAACCGCCAGCCAATCCCTAATTTCAAGGATTATTTCGATACATACGCAAAGAAACTGAAGTTGCGCGATGGTCAGAAGCTTCACTTCGAGTTGGGTCGCGCTGTAGTGGGTCAGATGGGTTCTCTCATCACCAAGACACTCTACATCAAGCAGGGCACAGCCAAGCAGTTTGCCATTGTGGATGCAGGAATGACCGACCTCATCCGTCCAGCTCTCTATCAGGCTTACCATAAGATTGAGAACATCTCAAGCGATGAACCTGTAGAAACTTACGACGTAGTAGGTCCTATCTGCGAATCAAGCGATGTCTTCGGCAAGGCTGTCGACATCAACAAAGCCCATCGCGGCGACCTCATCGCCCTCCGCTCAGCCGGAGCCTATGGTGAGATCATGGCGAGCCAGTACAACTGTCGCCAGTTGCCAAAGGGTTATATTACAGAAGACTTTTAATATAGTTGAAAGTTAAAAGTTAAGAGTTTATAGGATTCTCCTTTCTCTAGCTTTCTATATTACGAGAAAAAGAAAATGATGATCATTAGTACAACTACTATAATAGCAGGCGCAGTGGTGGTTTTATTGGCGGTTCTCGGATCGCTGATAAATCCATTTCTGCGCTCGTTGCGCTTTCAAAAAACAGAAACGGCAGAGAATCAACCTCCTGTCAGTATACTCATTACCGCACACGATAATCTTGCTGAATTGGAGAGGAATCTCCCTATGTTCCTGCGTCAGCAGTATGCTGCCGACTATCAGGTAATCGTAGTCTGCCAGAGTACAGATGGCGAGACACAGGATTTTCTGAAGCGAACAGCAGCCGAGAACCCCCATCTGTATTATACATACATTCCTGAGAGTTCACGCTACATGAGCCGCAAGAAATTGCAGATTACACTGGGTGTGAAAGCAGCCAAACATGAATGGATTATTCTGACAGAACCTAATTGCCGCCCAAGCAACGACAAGTGGCTGCAAACCATGGTCCGTCAATGTCAAGACCCGAACCATCTGGTATTGGGATATGTAGCCCTTGATGAGGAAACCAAGAGCGTACGCCGTTTCGACAGCATCCGCAAGGCTTACTATGTTTTGCGCCGTGCCCAGCAGACCTATGGTTATCGCAGCCACATGCCAAACGTAGCTTTCCGTAAGAGCGATTTCATGAAGGAACAGGGCTATCAGGGCAACCTGGAATATGTTCGCGGCGAATACGATTTTCTCGTCAACAAGTATGCCCTTTATGGCGATACTGCTACAGAACTGGATTGCGATGCATGGCTCATCCGCGAAGCACCATCGAACAAGAGCTGGCACAATGCCCACCTCTATCTGCAGGCTTCACGCAAGAGTTTGGAAAGAGCCGGTTCCATGCGAACCCTCATGTTCTTTGACCATCTCATGCCACATCTCAGCCTGATAGCAACACTGGCCGTTGCAGCCTACTCTATCCTCATGAAGAATTGGATTCTTACAGGATGCGCAGGTTTCAGTTTCCTCCTGCTGTTCATCGTGAGAATGCTGATAGCCAACAAGGCCATCAAACACTTTGATGACGGAATAGCGATGTTCAAACTGCCATTCTTCGAATATGGAATTATCTGGAGAAATCTGGCTACCAAGTTGCGCTATTGGCGGGCTGACAAAAACGATTTCACTTCTCATAAACTCTAAACAGGGTAAAAAGGAAGTAACAGTCTATCAGAATAATAACAGTTAAAAATAACCGACAGAACGATGAAAGTATATTTGTTCATTTCCAACCATAAGAAGTTGCTGAAGATGTATCTTCCATACATCGAAGCCTTGAATAAGCAGCTCGACATCACCAACAGTCTGGTTGATGCCGACATTGTGTTGATCATAGGAGCATGGACATGGCAAGGAGCCCAGATAGCCAAGAAAGCAAAGCAGATGGACATTCCCTACATCGTTTGTCCACTAGGCGATATTTCTGAGAGAAACTGCAAGAACCCTTACTTGAAGCGTTCACTGCAACAGTCTATGTATCAGAAAGCCATGTACGCCAAAGCCAACCTCATAGTAGCTACTACCCCTATGGAGAAAAACTATCTGGAAAAGAAAGGTTGGAACAAGCGCATCGCCCTGATTCGCTATGCAGGCTACAGTCATCTTACCAACACTGAAGCCATGATGCAAAACTGGCAGGAGACGGATGAGGAGACGCTGGCAGTCTTCGAGCAGCAAAAGGCAGAAGCCATCGCTGCCCAGACCAAACAGGCAATCATCGCACAGATTATGCAGATAAAAAGCCGCATGCCGCATCAGAATATTCCGCAAAAATATCTTGACGATTTACACACTCTCCTCTATGCAGATGATTATGATGAGGATGCTATCAAGCAAGAACTGGCAGAGAAGAAACTCTCTTCCTATGCCGCCTCCGTTTTCCAGACCATGACAGATAAAACAGGACTCACAGAAGGCTTCATGCCGATTCCTGCCAAAAAGGGCAGAAAGAGTAAAGAGATTCTGAAATTTGTGAAATAAAAAAGATTCTGAAGTTTGCGAAATAAGAAGAAATGAACTTAGATAGAATAGAACAGCAGGCTGGTCATCTGCCAGCTTACCAGATAGCCGACTCTGTCAATGAAGCATTGATGGAGTCGGCTAACCTTGTTATTACAGCTCCTCCTGGAGCCGGTAAATCTACCCTCCTCCCGCTCACCATTCTGCGGGGCATGAGTGATCAGGCATTGGAAGGTTTCATCCATAATCATCTTAAAAGTCAGGGTAAGATTCTGATGCTCGAACCGCGCCGCCTGGCTGCTCGCCAGATAGCCGAACGGATGGCACAGATTCTGGGAGAGCCAGTGGGAAAAACCATCGGCTATCGGGTAAGATTCGAAAGCAAGGTTTCGGATGAAACACGCATCGAAGTCCTTACCGAGGGCATTCTCACCCGAATGCTGGTCAATGATGCTACACTCGAAGGCATTTCGTGCCTTATCTTTGATGAGTTTCATGAGCGCAGCATCAACTCAGACCTGGCGCTTGCGCTTGCCCGGCAAACACAGGAAATCATCCGCCCCGACCTGAAGCTCATCATCATGTCGGCAACCATCGATGCTTACAGTATCTGTCAGTCACTTCAGGCTCCGCTTATCGAGAGTAAAGGCAGAATGTTTCCGATAGAAACCATTTATGCAGACCACGACATCGACAGATATCAGGTAGCGCAGGAAATGGCAGCCACTATCTGTCAGGCTTTCAGAAACCAGGAAGGTGACATCCTTGCCTTTCTGCCGGGACAGGGAGAAATCATGAAATGCGAAGAACTGCTTCGCTCTGTCCTGCCCTCAGCCACTCTTTACCCGCTATACGGTAACCTCTCGCCAGAAAAGCAGCGGCTCGCCATCGCTCCTTCCAAACCGGGCGAACGGAAAACCGTACTGGCCACTCCAATCGCCGAAACTTCTCTCACCATCGAAGGAGTAAGAATCGTTGTGGATTCCGGACTCTGCCGGAAACTGGTTTATGATGCCCGTACAGGCTTGAGCCATCTCGAAACCGTTCGTATCAGTCAGGACATGGCTACGCAACGAAGGGGGCGTGCGGGCAGAATCACATCAGGCGTATGTTACCGGCTTTGGACACAGACCTCGGAACATCTGATGCCAGAACAACGGCTGCCCGAAATACTGGATGCAGATCTCTCTTCGCTGGTTCTCGACATTGCCGCTTTCGGCGAAAACAAACCGGAACTGCTGCCTTGGCTCACCCTTCCTCCCAAGGGCAACCTCGTATTGGCACAGCAACTTCTTATGTCGCTCAACGCCCTCACTCCTGATCATGATGCTCACGCTCTCAGTGGCAGCATCACCGCAGAAGGCAGCAGAATGGCTCAACTTCCTTGTCATCCGCGCATTGCCAAGATGATGATCAGCAGCGATTCTCCGGCGAGCCAAGCCCTGGCCTGCGACATTGCTGCTCTGCTGGAAGAGAAAGACCCGATGGGCGAAAATGAGGATTCAGACATGACGCTCCGCCTTTCACTCCTCCGCTCCGCGCGAAGCAAGAAGAATCTGGGGCGTTGGAACCATATCGCTCAGATTGCCCAGGAATACAGGAAGATGCTGCGTATCAGGGAAGACTACGAGCCAATTGATGCTGAGGAAGTGGGCCATCTCATCGCTCTAGCCTACCCTGAGCGCATCGCCCATGCCACCGACCATGCGGGCAACTTCAAGATGTCGAATGGCAACACGATTTTCATCGACCCGTGCGACAGCATGGCTGCAAACGAATGGCTTGCCATCGCATCACTCAACCTATCTTCAACCTCATCATCCAGTTCTAGGCAGGGGCGGAAAGGAAGGGTATTTCTCTCAGCCCCCGTCAACTGGAAGAACTTGCCGGCACAAACCTGCGAGAATATTTCATGGGACAGCAAAGCGCTGGCAGTAAAGATGCAACAGGAAACACGGATAGGAGCACTCGTCATAGACAGCAAGCCGATACAGAATGCCAGCCGAGAGACAGTTTCTAATATTATCTGCGAAGCTGCCAGAAAAGACGGACTCAGCATGTTCGATTGGAACGAATCGGTTCATCGTCTGCAACTGCGCGTGGCGCAAGTAGCTGAATGGCATCCGGAACTGGAGATTCCTGACCTGTCAACAGAGCATCTCCTGACAACAGCCCGAGCGTGGCTCCCTTTCTATCTCGAAGAAGGTGGTAAGATGAAGACTTCTGTTACAGAGCTGAAGAAACTCAACCTGTGCGAAATCCTTTGGAACATCCTTCCTTACGACCTTCAGCAGGAGATAGACCGCCTTGCTCCCACCCACATCCGTGTACCATCGGGCAGCAACATCCGCATCGATTATCGCTTGGGGGCCGAAGCCCCGGTTCTGAGTGTGCGGCTTCAGGAGTGTTTCGGAATGACATCAACACCAACTGTCGATGCTGGCAGACAGCCTCTTCTGCTTGAGTTGTTATCTCCCGGTTTCAAGCCCGTTCAGCTTACTCAGGATCTCGCAAGTTTTTGGCAAGGCACTTACTTCGAAGTCCGCAAAGAACTGAAGCGCCGATACCCTAAGCATTACTGGCCGGAGAATCCGTTAGAGAGCCAGGCCGTGAGAGGTGTCAAACGATGGTGATCCAGATACTCTCGCCTCGGTCTCTCGCCGCCGTGATGGCATTGACGAGGCGATGCAGCCAGATGCGGGAGTTTACCACCATGCCTCGGAGTTTGTTTTCGCCCGGCAGGATGCAGCCCTGCGTATCATCGGGGTAGTTGCCGGCATGGATGCGGATGCCCTCAAAGCCAGGAACGCCCTGCAGCAGGGGCAGCCACAGCTTGAATCTCGGCGACTTGGTGATGAGCAGCGGATAGGTGCCCTCGGGTATGGCAGTCTTACCCTTCATCTTCTGCGCCTCCTTCCCCGACACTCGCCCCAGGCGCACATTCTCCTCTTGGGGCAACAGGGTGATGCCCAGCAGGTTGCGCCACGTAGGCTCCAGGGTATCGCAGAAGTAGTGCTCCCCGTCCAGCTTGCCCACATCTACCACATGGCAGAAGCTGCGCTTCTGGTCCTTATTGAGCGTATAGTTCACCTTGCGCTCCACCTCCTCGTCCTTCAGGATATACATACGCCCTATGGTGTAAGTATTCTGCTTAGCTATTCTTTTGAGTACGATTTCCATAATTGTTTCTATTTAGATTCATTTTTGAGAAAACATAGCTTGCGATAAAGTTCGCCTGCCTCCACTTTCACGATATACTTTCTGAACACCCAGGTGGCTATCATCCGTCGGGTGCCCTTGGTATCCAGCCCCAAGTCGCTTCTCAACTGCTCAGCCTGCTGATAAGAGAACTCATTTGGCAGAAGTTGCAGCATATTGGAAGGCCCTCTTTTGCTCGACTTCACTCCCTCCTGCTCCGCCTTCACGATAGCATCTCGGAAGAATCTCATCTTGCAGTACAGGTCATACTGCTCGCTCCAGCGCACAAACTCCTCTATCTCGGATTCCCATTGGCAACCATTCGCCACATAGAGCACGCAAGCCTTCAGATAGGCAATGACATTGGCTCTGAACGAGAGGTTCTCGTAAACCCTGTCTTGGCTCATACGGGCAAAGTCGGCATTCTCCTCTTTCAGCTTCTGTGCCAAGGCGAAAGCCTCAGGGCAATTGATGGTACCAGAAGCCATGTTAAGATGCTCGATATAGGGTTTTAAGTTCTCTCTGAATGTGTCATCGTATGTGCCATAGACAGGCATCTCGGCTCCTATCTCACGCTCTGGGATAGTACAGAAGTTGATTCTGGAGATAGGACCATCGGTCAATACCTTGGAGAAATATCGGATACCCTTGTTGATGGTGGTCGAGGCATTCCAGTTAAATCGGATGGTTACTCGCTCCGTAACACTCTGCGTGCCCACTCGGGTTTGTCCATATTGATTACCAGGGTCGAAGGCGAGGCACATGATACGAAACTGCTGGTTGCCAATGCCCCTCAGGTTATCAAACTGGTCTATCTCGTTGAGAGCAGTATAGAGGAAATGCTCCTGCGCCTCGGCGGTACGCATCACGAAGGCAGGGTTGGTCATATCGGCGTCTATCTCCTGGATCACGAGGTTTTCAGGTCGCTTACGCTTATCCTTGTTAGCACCTTTTCTTGTCACCTCATCCTTCCACTCCTTCTCTCGTTTCAGGTTATCTTTGTCTCGTTTTCTGATGTCTTCCATAATCAGGTTGATAGGCATCTGCACGCAGTTCTTTCCTGCGCCCGTACCAGCTAAGAGACAACACATTAGCGTAGCCTCATGCTCCACATTGTCGATGTAATTAAAATAGGTGCGGCAGAGGTGGGTGGCTAGCGGAGGAAAGATGGCATGGGCTACGGCAGGCTTATAGACATCCGGTGTCTGAGACACGAGGAGCTCCACGAGCTTAGGCAGCTTCTTCGGCATCTCGGGCGGAGCGGGGTAATCATCTTCACAGTTAGGAGTTTGGAGTGAGGAATTAGGAGTTAAGAGAGTCGCTTGCTTCTCTGCTTGCGCATTGATGCGGATTACATCTCTAGAGAATGGCTTCGAACTGTCTCCATATTTCTCATAGAAGTCATGGATCAGCTGCTGGCAGTCACGCTCTTGGGCGAAGCTAGGCATCTTCACTGCCACTACTCTTCTCAGATCCTCTTCGCTCATCACCCTGCTCGCTCCTGCGCTCATGATGGCAAGAAGTGAGGAGTGGCGAGAGCCCTCGGTATCGATATTCACATTCTTCAGTCCTGCCGACTCCGTGAAGAGGTCGAAGGCTATCAGGCTCTTCTCGCTGGCGGTACCAGAGGTTGGTAATCCGTCAGGAATATTTTGTTGAGTGTTGAATGTTGAGTGTTGAATGTTGAATGGTTGGGGTTGAGTGCCCTGTTGCCGTCTTCCGTCAATGGTGAGACCACGCTTCAGATAAGCCTCTCTGCGAGCCTTCAGCTCATCGGCAGGAAGCACGGCATACCAGTCCTTGGAGCGATATATCTCCGAATCCTGATCCGTGATAAAGAGGATTCTCTCTGGGGTGAAGCAACTCTCATCGCAGGGCACGCCAAGTGCCTTACAATACGCTCTCTGCGTCTCCTCGATAGTCATACCTATCGGCATTCGGATGTCGATGTGGAGCTTCTTACGAGCCGAGTATTCCAGATGCAGTAGCATTCCCTTCCAGATGGAGTCGCTGCAATTCAGCTGCCTTGCCATTTCGATGGCGATACCCACCAGCTCCTTATCGTCGATGTCGATGGTGGTCTGGAAGAGAAAACTCGTAGGGTCAGCATCCTTCTGCGAGCGATGATTCTTGAGGAATCGGCTGTAGTGGCCGCAGCGGAAGGGCATCAGCCCCTTCAGTTTGTCATTGCCCCCACGTATCTGCTCCACCATATCGTGGAGCCAAGGCTGAGCTATCAGCTTGTCATATTCAGCCAGGGGCAGGCAGCTGGCGCTGCCCTTATTGCCCCCACGCTGAGGATTCATTGCAATAAAGTGGTTCATGCTTAATTATACATTATTAATTATACATTATCTATTACTCCTTATAGTCCTCCCACTCCACATTTTCCTTGAAGGGCTTGATAGCCTTCACCATCTCCTGGTGCTCACCCTTGAGGCAGCGCAGAATCTCCGCCTTGCTCATGTCCTTGGAGAAGGCATAGTTCACCTGCACGGTTCGC
>ENA-OPDO01000345-OPDO01000345.1-human-gut-metagenome-genome-assembly--contig:-NODE-345-length-9969-cov-1.758725_pt1 | contig 9969 bp, 5 predicted proteins | sample MGYA00241626_ERZ501515 | MGnify/ENA primary metagenome ERZ501515 (study PRJEB25962, sample SAMEA2042431) | human gut metagenome | biome: human gut; feature: human-associated habitat; material: faeces...
TTTAAATTTATTAAGTATAGGGTATAATTTTTTTGAATATGTTAACTTTATTATTAGACGTATAGAATGTTTGAATTTTATTTTTGGAGTAATTTTTATGATTTTAAGTTCATTTATAGGAGGAAAAAACAATGAATTATATTTATGATATTACACTTAATTTTAATAAAAATAATCTTTATGAATTTTATGAATGGAAAGAAGAAGATGACGCTGAATTTATTTTAAAAATACCAATGTTTAAGGCAAGTACTGAAGATATAGTTAATATTAAATATGGGGATATTATTGTTAATAAGAATTTTTTAAAACAAATTGAAGATAAAACAGAAGTGTATGCACCAAATGCTGTAAATATAATTAGATATGCATGTATATTTTCTAGTGAAGAATCTAGTATTGCAGTAGAATTTGATGCTAGTGGATTAAGTTATATGAAAAGTAATTTAAGTATTGATGAAGAAGATGAAGTAATAGAATGCGCTAAACTTATAAAGTATACTATTTTGGATTATAAGTTAAAATCTAAAAAAAGTATAAATATTGTGTCTTCTACAAGATATGAAAGAGAAATGAGTAAATATCTAGTGAAATCTTTAGAAAAAATGAATAAAAATAATGAAAATTCTAAGTTAAAATATATATTTTATGAAATATATAATGAGAAATGTGATGATATAGAAAAGGTATATAGTAAGCTTATAAATATAACTAAAAATAATGATAATAAATTTATTAAACTTAAAAATTTGATTGGACTTATTGAAAATAAGAAAATTATGAGCAATAACTCATAATTTTTTTTAAATTTATTGATTTTCTTTCAAAAAAATGGTTTAATTAGTATGTATAGAATAATATGGAGGTCTTGTTATGAGTACGGTTAAAGATTTTTTATTTAAATACAAAATAATAATAGGAGTAGTGGTGTTTTTATTACTATCTTTTGGTATATATATGTTTGTATCTGCTGAAAGTGATGAGTATGAAAATCAAATAGAAGTAATAAATCCTAGTGTAACAATTAAAGACGGAACAGCACCATTTGATTCTGACAATAACCCTGGAAATGATAATGGTGAGTCAAATGGTATTGTAAGAAACTTTGATGCAATTACATATGCTATTAAAGGTAAATTAGCATATAAACAATCATCAACACTTCCTGAAGATAAAAAAACAAGTGGTATACAACGTAGTATTGTAATTGATGTTTTATTACCAGAAAGTGTAAATGCAAAAGTAGCAACTGGTGATTTGTCTAATCCAATTGGTGGAACAAGTACTAAGGTAACTATAAACGGAGTTAATTATAATTATTATAAATTTACTGAACCAGGTAAGGAACTTATTGATAATATTGACATAGCAAATGTTTTAATATATGACATTAATATGAAAAATGGTTCAGATATTCAACCAATTATTAGAGTAAGAGAAGCAACAGATAAAAGCTTTAGTGATTATTCTGATAGTACTGATTTATCAAATAGTGGATCAATGAGTGGTGTTACATCAATAAAGGTATCTGGTAAAGATTCTTGGGCTGCTAAACTTTATCCAGGTAGTTCAAGTCATAAAAATGGTAGAGATAACCCAACAGTTTCATTAGGTGTAGTTTTATATATACCTTCTGATAACAATAAAGGTATAAAAGGAGCACAAATTCCAGATAATATATCACTTGATTTAAATGTTATAGCAAATCCAACTGGAATATCTACAGTTGATGGTTATACTATTTCAGATTATAAATCTGGGGATTCTATAGAAAATATGCCATCAGCATATTCACAGAATAACGGAACAAGTTCAGCAACAAAAACCGATAATGGATGCACAATAACTTATACAGGATTATCTTATCATGATGATACAATAAATATTGGAACAACTGATAATCCTAAAAATGTAAAATATATTTCTTCTAAAACTTTAACTGTAAATACAAGTAGAACAGGATCTTCAAAAGAAAATATAACTTATAACTTTGGTATAGCTGGAAATGGAATTTCAGATGCTAGTGGCAATGCAAATATTATTGATAGTTATGTACCAGTAGTTGGTAATTATCAATCAAAAGTAGATTTTAGAAATTCTACAATTGATACAGAACTTGTTGAAGCAAACAGTGCTGTATATAATTATGGTGAAGATTTTGTTATAGAGAATACAATTAATTATGGTTCAAGAATTGGAGATACTTTATCAGGATTTACTAATTATTTGAAAATTGATAGTGATGCAATAAAAATTATTGATATATCAGAAGGTTCTGGTAAAGATTACACAATAAAATTTGATGGAGAAACAACAGGCTTAAAAGAAAATACTGATTATAATGTAAAATATGTAGTTGGAGAATGGAATCTTAATTATTTTGGTTTAAAATCAGGCGCACCAACATATTGTTCAGTATCATCTCTTACAGGTGATGAATTAAAAAATAGATTAATGAATTATTATGGTGGACCTTGTATTGAAGCTAATAGTAGTGTAAAAGAGTATTCAACGTTAAATGAAATACCTGAGGAAAGCCTTGATAAAATCATCGCAGTAAAATTAAATGTTACAAGTGATTATAAAGAAAAATCAACTATAACAATGGATTTTAAGGCAAAAGTTAAACCAAATATTAATTTAAGTGGTAAAACATATCAAATAACTTCAAGAGGGGTAACTAATTTTAATGGAACAGAATTTTATATGTCAAATCCATTACAAGGCTTACCTGTAAATGTAGCAAATCAATCTCAAGATATATCATATACTAAGATGGGATATAATGGTAGTGTAATAACAGGAAGCACTAATAATACACAAGATGGTAATAGTATTCTTGTTACAACTGCTAAAGGAAAAATTGAAAAAATAGATGTTGCAGATAAATATGATGTTAGTGATAAAACTATATATGCTGGTCAAAATGACCCAGTAACAATAACAATAAATCCTATTGTATATTCTTCACAAGTAGGAATAAATGCAAGTAAAGTAAATTTAGATGTATATTTACCTAAAACACTTACACTTGATGTTCAATCTGGTGATAAAACTTATTCTTCTGTTAGAGAAGAAGCAATGGATGGCGTAGGTTATTATGTTTATACATACACATATACAGAAGATGATATTAAGAGTGATGGTGAATCAACAGCTGGAACAGTACCAGCACTTAAATTACATGCTAATGTATCTGTTGATACAAAAGATAATTCAAATTCTGTAATATATGCTAGAGTTTATGGAAAAGTAAAAATTAATGGAACAGAATATGATATTAATAATCCAGAAGCAACAAGAATTGCATCTAAAGATATTTCAATTCGTAATACTAATGTAATTGGATTACTTGGAGTAACAAATCCAACATATATTGATGCAAATGGAAGCTTTACATATAATATGAAAGCAACTAATTTATCTGATTCAAATGCTAATGTAGAATTATTATACATATTACCATTTGATGGCGATTCTTTAGGTGAAGAATCTGGATCAAAATATAATGGAACAATAAGTACAGCAATTGATGGTACTTTACCAACAGGATATAAAGTATATTATACAAAAGATTCAGCAAAAACAATTTTGAATAATGAAATTGGTTCAGGTAATGTAAATTGGGCTGAATGGAAAAGTTATAATGCTGCTGCATCAGGAATAACAGCAATAAAGATTGTTTCTACAAGTGAAATTGCATCAGGTGCTTATTTTGCAGGAAATAGTGGTATTAATTTGAAATTTACTACAAAAGGAAATAAAGAAGCAGATATTTATTATAATAACTTCTATGCATTACATAAAAATGGACAAGTATGTTCTGATGATGATTGTAAAACAACATCAACAGGATTGAATGTTTATAGCTCAAACGTAACATCATCATCTGTATATAATAGAACTATTTCAGGATTTGCATTTGTAGATGCTGATTATGATGGATTTAGTACTGATACAGATGATAGAGTTAAAGATATAGCAGTTGATTTATATAGAACAACTGCAAAAATAGAAGATTCAAAAAAACCACTTACTGTTATATCTGATACAGATGAAAAAGTTGCTGAGACAACAACTGATAGTAATGGTAGATATAGCTTTAGTGGATTAAAATCCGGAAATTATTATGTAAAATACACATTTGATTGTGATAAATATACGACAACAGAAAAGAATAAAGTAGATAATACTAAAGGTGATACATCAACAATTGATTCAGATGCTGAAATGATGAGTGGAACATGTGCAGCAGTATCAAATATAATTACTCTTGATAATAATAGAATTAATTCATCTAATATTGATTTAGGATTAAGAGTCAGACAAGTATTTGATGTTTCAGTTAATAAATATATAACAAATGTAACTGTAACATCTAATAAAGGTGTTGAGTCACATGATTATGATCGTAAAAAACAAGTTAGACTTGATCTTAAAAATTTAAAAAATACATCGTTTAAAGTTGTGTATACAATTGAGCTTGAAAATACAAAATATTTCCCAGGTACTGTTGGAAATATAATTGAATCTATACCTGATGGTATGACATTTGATCCAAACTTGGCAGAAAATGATGGTTGGTATGAAAATGATGGTTTATTATATTATTCAAATTTTGATTCAACACTTTTAATGCCTGGAGAAAAATATTATATAACTATTGCACTTAATCTTGTTACAGATAGTGGTGGATCATATGTAAACTTTGTTTCAGTAAATGATTTACAAGTACAATCTGTTGTGTCAGACTTAACAGATGTAAAAGATGAAAATGATTTTAGTTCTGATACTGAAGATAATAGTGATATAGATTCTGATACTGGAAATACTGGGGAGGGTGAATAAAATGAATAAAAAATTAAGAATTGCAGTTTTAATACTTCTTATATTAATTCTTTTCCCTCTTAAGAATGTATCAGCTGCTACATATCATACATATAGAGTTTATTTAGGTGATGATTATAAAGCTAAAGGATATCCTGGATTTGTTTCGTTAGCATCAAATAAAAATGATCTTTATTATAATATTAGTTCAAAACAAAATCATGACTTTTCTAGTAATTATAGATTTAATTTTCATGAAGTACAAGATGGTAATAATGTATATATTGGTTATTGTCTTCATGCCGGTAAAGCAGTTGATTGGAAAAATGATGGTATGACTAAAGTAACTGATTTTAGTAAATTAAAAACAGGTAATGGAAATACTCTATCAGCAGAAAGACAGGAATTACTAAAAAATATTCTTGCTAGTGGATATCAAAAAACTAGAACAGATGGTAAATCAAATTTTAATGGTGATTTACTTGTTAAAATACAAGGTGAATATGGTACGACATCATGTAAAAACAATAAAGTTTGTAAGAAAATTCTTGCTACACAGATTCTTGTTTGGGAAGTAATGGAAGAAGCAAGAAGTAATTATAACGAAAAACCTAATTCTCTTTCAAATAATACATATTCTTATGTAAAAAAAGATGGTGAGTTATTGCAATTTTACAAGGAAATACTTGAAAATGCAAAAAAATTAACAGATACAGCAAAACCATCATCAAATGGTAAAACTTATGTAATGCATTGGGATGGTAATAAATTCGTTTCAGAAAGCATTTATGTTGGTGATTATAATGTTCAATTAACAGAACATCAAAAAAAAGTTGGAATAAGTGTATCTAAAAAAGATTCAAAGGACAATGTTAAAATTTATTCAACAAAAGTTCTTAGTGATGTGAATATAAATTTAACCCTTGTTAGAGGTACAACAGCTGAACACGCAGCATCATTCAGATGGTATAGCTTTGGTAAAGCTGGATATCAAGATGTTGTTATGGGTGATTATAAAGTAGAAAAAAAAGCTCAGTTTAAAGTTAAAACTGAAGTTGGTAAAATTAAATTAATAAAAAAGGATGAAAATAAAAATAATATTCTTGGTTCTAAATTTGAAATATATAAATGTTATAAATCAGGATGTGCTGAAACAGAAAAGGTAGCATCTGTAGATTTAACAAAAAAAGCTGAATCTGGTGAAATTACATTAAGAAGAACTGGTACATATATTGTTAAGGAAACACAAACTCCTCAAGGACATGATTCTATTGGTGGTTTTTCATTTAAAGTTTCAATTGATAAATATGGAAAAACTAAAATAGAAAGTGTTTCAAAGCCTAATATTGTCTCATATTCTAATAACAATACAACACTTGCTATATTGAATGTTTATAATAAGTCAAAACGTATTAAAATTAGTAAAATTGATGGTCAAAACAAATCTGCTGTTAAAGGTGCTACATTTGAAATACATGATAGTAATGATAAAGCATTAAAATTTAATAGATATAAGTCAGGAAATAGTTATTACTTTAAGTATGAATCTTCTGGAAAACGTACAAGTTTAAAAGAAACTGATTTAAGTACATATTCAATAGCTGGTTTACCAGATGGTAAATATTATTTAGTCGAAACAGCTGTACCTGAACCTTATAAATTAGCATCAGCTGAGAGTGATAGAAAGACAGCATTTAAAATTTCAAAAGGTGTATTGTATGTATACAATTATACTAAAAAAGCATATGAACGTTCATCTAGTGCAACAATAACTGTATCTAACTATAAAACATCATTTAAAATAGAAAAAACTGGTACGGATAATGAAAAACTAGTTGGAGTTAAATTTAAATTATATAAGAGTGATAAAAAAACTGCTATATCATTATGGAAAGTAAACAAATATTCTGGTGTATATTCATATATAAAAGTAGATAGTAATGATACACAAGTAACAGATATAGTTACAAATGGAAAAGGTAGAATTGAAATAGATTCTTTACCTGTTGGAACATATTGGATAGAAGAAACTGCAACAGTTGCAAATTATATAATTGATGAATCTGTAAAATGGGTTCAATTACAAGTAAAATCAACTAGAACAAAAACTTATACATTATTTAAAAGACCAGATGAGAAAAAATGGACAACTGTTCCGTTTAAAGAAATTTATTCTTGGACAAATGCAAAAGGTGAGTTTTGTTTCTATAAGATTGATGAAGATGGAAATTACTTAAACAGTGGTACATTTAAAATTCAATCATATGATGAAAAAACTGATAAATATGTTGATACACCATTAACATACTTATCTGATAAGAAAAAATATTCATTTGATTCAACTGGAAAGAGTGATATTTATACATTCTCACCTATATCTGATGGACAAACATGTTTCGTTGATGTTAATACTCAAGGTAGATATAGAATCGTTGAAATAGAAGCTCCAGAAGGATTTGAACTTGGTTCTGTCGCAGATACATCTGCAGAATTTGTAGTAAACTCTGAAGGATATGTTAGTGGTAATACAACTATTATTAACAAAAAAATAACTAAAGGTGAAGGCGCAGATTCACAAGCAGAACTTGTTATTAATATATCAACTGGACAAACAGTTATAAAATATGGATTAATTATTACTGTTATAGTAGCAGCAATAATCGGATTATTAATTTTAAACAAAAAAATGAGTAAAAAATAATTACTCATTTTTTTATTTTTTTGAATAAAAATTTTAATTTTAATCAAAATATAAAAAGAAGGAGGATTTATATGAAAAAAATATTTTTAGCATTATTTGTAATTCTTTTATCTGCATGTACATTAGGTGCTGCTACTACACCAAAACAAAAGGTATCAGAATTTTTAGATAAATATAAAAATGAAAATTCTGATATTATAGAAGAATTAGTTGATACAATTAAAACTGATATTAAAGTAGCAGATCATCAAGAAAGATATAAAACTCTTATGACAAAACAATATAAGAATATGAAATATGAGATTAAAGATGAAATAATAGAGGATAATAATGCTGTTGTAGAAGCAGAAATAACAGTATATGATTATGGATCAGCTATTAGAAAAGCAAATGAATATTTAAATTCACATCCAGATGAATTTAAAAAAGAAGATAAAACAACTGCTAAAGAAGAAGAAGATACTGTAACTACTAATGAAAAATCAGATGGCGCTAGTGCTACTAACACTGATTATGATGAAGATAAATTTATGGAATATAAAATATCTGAAATGGAAAAAGTAACTGATACAGTAAAATATACTATTGAATTTAACAAAAGTAAATGGTGAATGGCAATTAGACCAATTAAGCAATAGTGATATTGAAAAATTACATGGAATATATACTTCATAAGACTATTTATAGTCTTTTTTTCATATAGTTTATTAGAGGTATAAATATGAAGAAATTTATAGTTTTTTTAATTACATTTTTTATAGGCTTAAATACTTGTTTTGCTATATCAGTACCAAGTAATAATGCTATACTAATTGATCAGGATTCTGGTAGGATATTGTTTTCTAAAAATATTAACGAAAAACATTTAATTGCGAGTACTACAAAAATAATGACGGCAGTACTTGCAATTGAATCTGGTAAACTAGATGATATGGTTACTATTAATGAAAGTATATTAAAATCACATGGTTCTGGTATATATATTAAAGAAGGAGAAAAAATAAGCCTTAGAAATTTAGTATATGGACTACTTCTTAGAAGTGGAAATGATGCTGCACTTGCTATTGAAGATTATTTGGGTGGGCATGATAAATTTGTTAATAAAATGAATGAAAAAGCAGGGAAAATTGGTATGAAAAATACTGTATTTAATAATCCATCTGGTCTTGATGATGATGAGACTGGTAATTATTCAACTTGTTATGATATGGCACTTCTAATGAAATATGCGAATAATTTATATGATTTTAAAGAAATAGATAGTACTAAAAAAATAATGGTTGAGACAAATGCAAATGTATATTCTTGGACCAATAAAAATAAGTTATTATTTTCATATAAATATGCAACAGGTGGTAAAACAGGTTATACAGTAAAAGCTAAAAGAACACTTGTAACAAGTGCAACTAAAAGAGATGTTAATTTAATTGCGGTTACATTTAATGATAGGGATGATTTTAATACACATAAAAAATTATATGAATATGGGTTTGCTAATTATAGTAATTATTTGATTATAAATAAGGATAAAATAAGGATAAAGTCTAAGAAATATAAAAATCTATATGTAAAAAGTAATTATTATTATCTAATGCAAAATAATGAAAGAGATAATATTAATACTACTGTAATTATGTATAATAAAAAAGATAAAACTGATGGTTCAGTTGGTTATATTGAAGTATTTTATAAAAATAATAGTGTTCATAAAGAACCAATATATGTAAGATAAAAGTTATTCTATTAAAGTGGATAACTTTTTTTGTGTAACATTTGCTAATTTTATCTATTCATGGTATACTTTTTTAGCAAGGAGGAATTCTTATGGTTAGATTACAAAAGGCAATTGCTGATTCAGGTTTTTGTTCTAGAAGAAAAGCAGAAGAATATATAGTAAAGGGAAAAGTATTTGTTAATGGTGAGAGAATTACTGAATTAGGATCAAAAGTAGAAGGTAATGAAGAAATTATTGTAGACGGAAATGCTATATCAAAGCAAGATAAAGAGTATTATATTTTATATAAGCCAAGGGGAGTAATATCATCTACAAAAGATGATAAGGGAAGAAAAACAGTAGTAGATTTCTTTAGCTCAAATAAAAGACTTTATCCAGTTGGAAGACTTGATTATGATACAACAGGTATTATACTTTTAACTAATGATGGAGAATTTGCTAATATGATGCTTCATCCAAAAAATAAAATTCCTAAGGTTTATATTGCAAAACTAGAAGGAATTATAGATGGTTATTCAATTAAAAAAATAAAAAGTGGAGTAGTAATAGATGGTATTAAATGTACTCCTGATAGAGTAAAATTAAAAAGTGCTGATAAAAAGAGTAATACATGTATTGTAGAAATAACTATTCATGATGGAAGAAATCATGAGGTTAAGAGAATATTTGAAAGTGCTGGATATAATGTTATTAAATTAAAAAGAGA
>ENA-OPDO01000348-OPDO01000348.1-human-gut-metagenome-genome-assembly--contig:-NODE-348-length-9881-cov-1.337065_pt1 | contig 9881 bp, 5 predicted proteins | sample MGYA00241626_ERZ501515 | MGnify/ENA primary metagenome ERZ501515 (study PRJEB25962, sample SAMEA2042431) | human gut metagenome | biome: human gut; feature: human-associated habitat; material: faeces...
AGGTCGACAGGTCTGCTCTTCTCAGCGGACTTGCCCAAAAATATTCAGGAGGAATACTATGAAAAACTTCAAGAGAATTCTTGCACTTGTTCTTACACTGATGTTCATTGTAGGTTCATGCGCAAGTCTGTCTGCTTACTCCGGCACAACGAAGTGGTATGGCAAAGCCGTTAACTGGATTGAATCCACAGGCATCGATACCATCGGTTCTTCTGCCGACAAGGAAATAGACAGAAACACATTCGCTATGTGGATCGCAAAGATTGAGTCTACATTCGTAGACGACAAGCTTTGGGACGACAAAGCAGATTCCACCTCTTTCGCTGATGTTAAACCCGGCGATCACTACTATGCAGCTATTGCATATGCAGAAGAGAGTGGTTTCATTCAGGGTGACGGCGACGGTAATTTCCGCCCCAACGACACCATTTCATTCGCAGAAGCATGCGCTATCATCACCCGTGTAATGGGCTATGATGAGTTCTTCGAGGCTTACTACGGTGCAGACCGCACAAAGTATGCTACATACGAAGAGTGGTACAAGGCTAACTGGCAGTACAACTACATCAGAGTTGCTGAGCTCCGTTGCAAGGCAATCGATGCTACTTGGGTTGCTAATGTTGGTAGATTCGTACCCCAGTACAAGCTCACAAAGGGTCAGGCAGCTTACCTGCTCTACACACTCGCTACAAACGGCGCAAATGTAAGACACAACGGTTACGACATGGGCTACAAGCTCGGCGCAACACTTCCTTCCATCAAGGTTACGGCTGTTGTCAAGACACTTGCAAGAAAGCCGCTTAGCGACAAGCAGCTCCAGGGTTGGATTTCCGGCGGTTACGGCGAAGCTGTTAACGGTCAGGTTACAAAGTCCCTCACATGGTCCGCTTGGTCGAAGTACTGGAGAGAGCGCAACTATGACGTTTACAGCCAGGTTGTAACTCCTTACTCCAAGATTCTCGACACATCCAAGAATGTTGAGCTTCAGATCTTTGACGGCGAAAACTTCACAGGCACAACAGTTGAGCTTTCCGGCAAGACATTCCAGCAGCTCGTAAGAAACGCTCTCGGCAAGCCCGCTAATGTTGACGTAGCTAACGAAGAAGTATTCTACCTCTTCGACTATGTTCGTGAAGGCTCCGTTCTGAACCTCACAGTTTCCGGCAACACCGTTAAGTCTCTCTCTATCGTAGACAATCATGTTGTAGATACATACCGCGTTCTCGTTGGTACTACAGTACTTGATTACTACCTCAACGGTCTTGCTAACAGCTACGGCACAGCAAACAACAATGCTGCTCTTCCCACAGCTTACAATGCTGAGAAGGACGTAACTTCTTGGAACGGCAATAAGCTCGTATTCCAGGGCACAACTTACACACTCCGTGCTAAGGGCTCCAACTACACAGGTATCTCCGATGAAATCAAGGTATACGGCTACGAGAAGGTCGGCGTATCCAAGGTTGAAAACGGCGTTACATACGACAAGTACTATACAATCGGTGCCAGCGATGTAGTTTGGGTTAAGCGCGGTGAAACACCTGCCGCTAACCTCGGCAAGTGGCTCGAAAGAGGCAACCTCGTTCAGCTCACGGCAGCTGAAGCTAAGGCTCAGCTCATCAACGCCGCACAGGGCGAAGTTGAGGCTGTATTCTCCGATATGGACGGCGACGGCAAGTATGATGTTGCTGTTGTAACAAACTACGATGCATTCTTCATCGCAGAAGGCTGTGAAAATATCGCAGGCGGCGGTGCTGAAGGCAAGCCTGACGGTGATCCCAACCACTATGCAAAGGGTGTTCCCAGCGCAGGTGCTGTTATCATCAACCAGACAATCGGCAGCGACGGCGTATTCAATACAGACGCATGGACACTTGATGCAAGCAAGCCTACAAACAAGGTTCAGCTTATCTTCAACGTATCCGACCGTCACGGCGCATCCGGTATCCTTCTTAATCAGTGGTACCAGGGCTTCCGCGCTACACCTAACCTCGGTACAGGCGCTATCGATGTTCTCAGCTATGCAAGCGGCTACATCCAGGATGTTATCGCTAAAGCTGAAGGCGGCTACTACAAGGTATCTATCCCTGTAGCTAAGACCGACGCTGAAACAGGCGCTACAACTATCGAATACACAGTTGCATATCTGCCTTCCTTCGGTTATGTTCCCACAACTCAGAAGGTTTCCTACACCCTCGCAGGTGCTAAGGCTGATATCACAGTAGCTTCCAAGTCTTGGATGAGCTTCATCACAGACTTCTATAAGAAGAACTTCGGTTATGCTTATAAGACAGCTGACGGTAAGCAGTTCGTTTACACAGATGCTACAGGCACAACTGAGTACACAAGCGCTACCCTCTACAATGCAGGTGAAGCATTTGTTTACGGCGGCAAGGTTGTAACAGCTGCTGAAAAGGCTGCTATCCTTGCTAAGATCACATACGTAAAGACAAAAGACGTAAATGATCTCTACTACAGCAAGACAACTGATACAGAGCTTGTTGCAGGTAAGACATACTACACATGGGATGCAGACGCAGCTGCTTACACAGCAGTTCAGGCACCCGATGTAGCTAATATCGGTACTTACTACGAGTACAACGTAAAGACATACTATGTATTTGCAGACGCTGAAACAAACACATACTATGAGGTAACAAACCCTGTTAAGGAAGACCTCGGCAAGTACTATGAGCTGGCTCAGGAAGCTGAAGATGCATTCGCACCTATCGTTCTCAAGACACTCACAGGTGTTGAAGGCTTCACAACCGATACAAAGGTTATCACAGATCAGGGCTACAGCTACGAAATAATCGTACTCGCTCCCAACGATGCAGGTATCTACAAGGTTGCTGATGACGCTTCCGTTCTGGCAATGGTATCCGCATGGGTAAACAACAAGTACATCAACTATGTTCTCGATGCAGAAAGCAAGATTATCCTTGCTAAGTCCGCTGCAGCAGATAACGGCAGAGGCTTCGTTGTAAATGTTGAAAAGTCTGCTGACAACAACACATACAAGGTAAACCTCGCAGTTACAGGCACATACAAGTCTGTAAACAACGTTTACTACTCCACAGCTACAACAATCGAAGAGATTGCAGCTATGATTTCCGGCACTGCTACAGATGCACAGCTCCAGGCTAAATTCAATGCAAATCCCAGAAATGCAAACATCTGGAGACTCTCCGGTTGCGCTATCAGCGACTACGCTCAGATCGAACCCGGTGTTAAGGATGCTCTTAAGGGCAAGACTCTTGCAGAGGCTGCTGCTAAGATCATATCCAGCTCCAACGTTCAGAAGTATGAAGGCGCTACAACTCTTAAGACATATAATGTAAGAGCTTCCGCTTCTACAATCTGGGATATCGCTAATGCAGCTACATACCGTGCAATCTACGGTGGTAGCGTTGCTCACGACCTCACAGTCGGCGAACTTGTTACAGCTAAGAACTTCTACTATGTCACAATGACAAAGGAAACAGGCTCTTACAGCGTAATGAGACTCTCTACAGGTAACACCGCACAGTCCAGCACAGCAGGTGCTAAGACTCAGACTATCTTCTACTGGTCTGACGCTAAGGACGAAAACGGTAACTGGGTAAGCCGCGGTCCATCTCACTGGCTCAGCACTTCTTGGAGAAACAAGAACTACTACTGGCAGGTTTCCGTATCCGCCGGTGAAGCTTCTGACCTTGCATGGCCGAATGCCGGCATCGTTATCAAGCTCGATTCCAAAAAGTCCGATCCTTTCTATGTAGCTAAGGTTTCCGAATCTTCGCTCTTCGTAGAAGGCAAGACATACTATGAATACAATGCAGAAAACGGCACATTCTCCGTTGTTGCTAACCCGACAGTTGACGGTCTCTCAACATATTACGAGAGAGTTCTTAACAAGGCTGTAGGCCTCACAGGCGCTGAAATCGCAGCTGCTAAGAACGTTCCTGCAGGCAGCGACGCTATGGCTGCGTTCGTAGCTAAGTACTCCTATATAGTTGTTTCGACCGATACAAACGGTTACAACCCCGAGTACAAGGTAAAGAGCTACAGCAATGGCAAGTACACATTCGAAGTTGTATTCACAAGAGTTGCTGAAGTTACTTCAACCACAACTTACAAGCCGTACCCTGTAAAGGCTAACGACGGTAAGTACGTAATGGTTTACGATGAAAACGGCGCTGTTGTTAAGGGCGACGCTCTCGTAGCAGAAACAATGACAAAGACAAGCGGCACAAAGACTATCGCAGGCACAACAAAGAACTGGGTATACTACTCATTCAATGGCGTGATCTACGCAGAGCTTGAACCCGCTACAAGCTTCAGCTACATCAAGGCTGACGGCACTGTAAACTACATCGGCACAGAAAATGTCAATGCATCGGTAGAGCTCGACAACAACAAGCTCTCTGACTACCCGAAGGCTGATACTTCTTCCATGAGCATGTTCAAGTCCATCAGAGCTATGGATAAGAACGAGTCCGGCTTCATCCCCGGCTACTACATGGTAACTCTCGCAAGCGATCCTAAGACAGAGCTCAAGGTTGCAGGTTCCACAAATGTTATCGTTATGACACCCAGCAATGCTGCAGGTACAGTTGTCGGCAGCACAACAACATTCAAGAACCTCGTTGCTTCCGGTAGCGCACTCTTCGCTACAAGAGTACAGATCGCTGTATCCGCTGACCTTAAGACTATCACCAATATCACAGTTATCGGTGAGTTCAAGGGTGAGCAGCCTGTAACACCTACAAAGACAGGTACAATCGTATACGTTGGTTCCGACGCTACAACAGTACTCAATGCAGATGAAACAGGCACATCTTACATCGTTAAGACAGACAGACCCGCATATGCCCTCGACGGCACGGAATTCGGTCCTGTTTACTACGAGTATGATACAACCGACAAGAACTTCAAGCCTGAAGACCTCAAGTTCATTGTAACACCCGGTTCATTCTACAAGGTTGACAAGAACGGTAAGATCCTTGCTAACCTCGGCAGCATGTTCGGTACAAGAACAGTCTCCAAGTCCAATGTTCTCGTTGGCACAACAACATACAACTACACATATGACCTCGCTAAGTTTGAGAACAACCTCGACAAGTCCTTCTTCGGTACAGCAGTTGTTACCGGCGTAACAGGCGGTAAGATCCTTGCTACAGTTGACGGTGAGAAGAATGTTGATATCACAGGCTGGAACGTTAAGTTCATCTACACAGACCTCGACGCTACAAAGCTCTTCATTGCTTTGCCAATCCGCAGATTTACGAAGTGGACAACGCAAATGTAGGCGTAGCAGCATTCAACGAAATCGTTGGCGGTACTGAATCCAAGTACAACGAAGCAGCTCTCGCTAAGAAGGTTTACGAAGCAGCAAGAGACGGCGGTGTTCTCTCCGCAGCTACAGTTGCTAAGTACAAAGAAGCTTACGATGCAGCAGTTGTTGCACTCGAAGAAGCTAAGGAAGCAGCTCTCGCTAAGATGAACGGTCAGTTCTGGAGCGCATCTACTGTTGAGTCTTCCGCTATCAAGCGTTACCTTGACAGCGCTAAGTACACATACGGTGTTGCTAACCCGACTCTCACATTCACTTACCTGAATATCAACGATACATACTATGTAATCGTTCCTTCCTTCGCTAAATAATAGTATTCCTGAATAACTGAATACCGAAAGAGACCACCCTCGGGTGGTCTCTTTCTCTTTGGCGTCCGGATTTTCGCCCGCCTTTTCGGGGAGGCGCACGAAAACCATATTGAAAGTGAATGCGCTGATTTCGGTGCAAAAAATCACAGCATTGAGTAAAATTGCATGCAAAAAGGCAGGGGAGCCCCTGCCTTTTACTGTTATTCCCTATTATTCGTCGATTTCCGGCGCGAGATAATTTACCTCTCCCGAGAAAAGTCCGAGCATTCCGCGATAGATAAACTCCGCATTTTCATCAAAATGATATTTTAGCCTTTCCGCCTGCCGCCGTGTTTCAAAAACAAACGATGTTTCCATATATGCGCAGGTGGAATCGGCTATTTTGCAGACGAGGCGATAGCGCCCGTCTCCTGTTTCCTCTATATAAGAAGAGGGCTTGCTGCCTCTGCGTTTGAAGCTGAGCAGTTGAACGGCACTGCGAAAGCTTTTTTCTCTTATCTGCGGCAAAAGTGTACTCTGGAGCGTGCGTGCGGCGATAATACCCTCGTGTGTGATATTGTAAAGCTCACTTCTGCCGAAATGTATCTTATCGACAGCACCTGCGTCTATAAGTTCACACAGACAGTCCATGAAGTCAAACTGATTTACAAATTCATCTTCCATTATTATGTCATTGAGTGTGATGATATCTATCGGCTTGCCTATATTCATGAGAAGATAAAGTATAAAAATTTTAACATCGGTTTTTTCTTTGAGCTGTAATGCCATTTTTACACACCTCCCTCGGTATGCTTTTATTCTATCACAAAACCGATGAAAAGTACATAGCCGCGCTGAAAAATTTATATATATTTCATTTTTCTCTTGAAAGCGGCGGCGGATTATGGTACAATCACTATGTTAAAATATATTTTGAAAGGTAATTCCGATATGAATAATCTTCATCTTATCTGTAATGCACATATCGACCCCGTATGGCTCTGGGAAATAGAGGAGGGCATAGCCGAGACGCTTTCCACCTTCCGCGTTGCCGCAGATTTCTGCGATGATTATGACGGGTTTATTTTCTGCCATAATGAAGCCATGCTTTATGAATGGGTAGAGGAAAACGACCCGCATCTTTTCTCCCGCATACAGAAGCTTGTACGCGAGGGCAAATGGCATATCATGGGCGGCTGGTATCTCCAGCCCGATTGCAATCTCCCCTCGGGCGAGAGCTTTGTGCGCCAGATTCTCGCGGGAAAATATTATTTCCTTGATAAATTCGGCGTAGAGCCGAAAACGGCAATAAATTTTGATGCCTTCGGTCATACGCGCGGGCTTGTCGAAATAATGAAAAAGGCAGGCTATGATTCATATATCTTCTGCCGTCCCGAACCCGATATGATAGATCTGCCCGCAGAGGATTTTGAATGGGTCGGATTCTCCGGTTCCAAGATTGCCTGCCACCGCGCTTATAATTCATATGAATCGCACCGCAGCGAGGCTGACGAAAAGATAAAGGGCTGGATGGAAAAGAACCGCGGCAAATCCGTCGGTATGGTACTCTGGGGTATAGGAAATCACGGCGGCGGTCCCTCCCGTATCGACTATGAAAAGATAGCCGGACTTGCCGAAAAGGAAAAGGAATTTCGGCTCATTCATTCCACGCCCGAGGCATATTTTGCGGAGCTTGCCGAAAAGGAGCCGAGCCTGCCTGAATATTCGGGACTGATGAATCCACGCTATACAGGCTGTTATACGACGCAGATGCGTATAAAAACGATACACAGAAAGCTTGAAAACGAGCTTTATATGACAGAAAAAATGGCTGCACATGCCTTCATGGCAGGTGTGATGGATTATCCCGCAGAGAAGATAAAGGTCGCCACAAAAGACCTCATGCTCATAGAGTTTCATGATATTCTCCCCGGCTCCGCTATTGCCGCCGTAGAGGAATATTCGCTCGGTGTTGCGGGGCACGGACTCAAAGAGCTGCGCGATATCAAGATTCGTGCGTTCCTCGCGCTCTGCTCCGACAAGAAAAAGGCGGCGAAATTCCCGTTTTCGTCTACAATCCGCATGCTTTTGAGGTAAGAGAGACGGTTCAGGTGGAATATCAGCTTCCCGACCAGAATAAAAACCCCGCGCTCTATGCTCTCCCTCATGTTTATGAAAACGGCGTCGAGATTCCTTCTCAGCGCGAGCATGAGTCTTCAAACTTCAATGTGGACTGGCGTATCCGCAGTGTTTTTGACGCTACTCTTGCTCCCGGTCAGATGAAGCGCTTTGATATAAAGATTGAGCTTATCCCTACGCCTGCCGCACTCACTCAGCCCGAGGGAGATACATTTACCTTTGACAACGGCGAGATGCGCGTTGTGATAAATATGAATACAGGTCTTATCGACAGCTACACGGCAAACGGCATAACGGGACTTCTTACGGAGTCGCTCAAGCCCCTTGCGATCAAGGATGATGAAAACTCATGGGCACATAAGGAAAAGGCTTTCCGCGAGATAAAGGGCGAATTTGCACTCATGGATGCAAAGGAAGCCGCCGATTTTTCGGGTATCATCAATGGGGAAACGCCGCGTGCCGTCCGCCTCATCGAGGACGGTGCCGTACGCACGATAATCGAAGCACTCTATAAATATCACGATTCATTCATCTGCCGCAGATATATCCTGCCCAAGCACGGCACGGCGATAACGATAAATGACAAGGTTTACTGGAATGAGAAGATGACGATGCTCAAGCTTTCGCTGAAAACAGAGAAATACGATACATTCATCGGTCAGCAGGCATACGGCAGTGAAAAACTCCTCACAAACGGGAACGAGATGGTCAGCCAGAAATGGAATATCCTCTCAAACGGGGAAAATGCGCTTTCCATTATCAATTCCTCGACCTACGGCTCGGATTATCTCGATGGCGAATACCGCATCACAATGCTCCGCAGTCCCGGCTATTCCGCGGGCAAGAGCGATTTCTCCGTGCGCAAGCCGTATATCATGGAGCAGGACAGATTTTCGCCTTTCATAGATCAGGGCGAGCATGATTATACATTCGTTATCTGCGCCGGCGAAAAGGCGGAGCGCTATGCAAAGGCAGAGCGCGAAGCGATGGCTCTCGCCGAGAAGCCGATGGCTCTCTCGTTCTTCCCGATAGGCTGCGAAAAGGAAAAAGAAGATACTATCCCCGCATTTGCAAGGCTTTCCGATGATGTTATTACGCTTGCCGTATTCAAAAAGGCAGAGAAGAGCGACGATTCCGTTATCCGCCTCTTCAATCCGACGGCAGAAGCCCGCAAAACAGTGCTGACGCTTCCCGCGATAGGCTTTGAAAAGGAATTTACCCTCGGCGCATATGAATTCAAGACGGTGAAAATAAATCTCGCGACAAAAACAGTCGTCGAAACAGACCTTACGGAGAGATAATTTATGCTGAAGCTGTATAAGAGCGTTTTTGCCGCATATATGATAACGGTTATTGCGGGGCTTATTGCGCTATGTGTCGTTTTCCGCGGAACAAACCCCGCTTCAAGCGTGCTCCTGATATTTTTGGTTTTTGTCTGGATTTTTGTCTGCGCCGCGGTTTTTACTGCGATAGCAAATACAAAATTCGGCAAAATACGCGTGCTTTTCAGGCATTGCCGGATAAACGAGAGCCTTGCGAAATACAGCGCGCTTTATGCGAAATGCAAGGATTACAGCTATAATGCCATTCTTATCGCTTATTATATCTGCTCGTGCTGTCTGGCGCTCGGAAAGCCCGATGAAGCGCAGAAATATCTCGATAAATATGACCTCACCTTCCTGCCTGCGTCAAAGTCGGCGCTCCGCTCGCTCTGGAACAGCGCAAAAACAGAACTTTGCCTTCAGAGAGGCGACCTCGACAAGCTCTCGCCGAGCAGGAAAAGGCACTGCTCCTCGGCACATTCGGCTCCTCTCTGCGGCTCGCATATATGCGCGAGCTGGATATGGGCAAGCATTATCTGGCGCTCGCACGCGGAGAAGATGGCGCAACAGAATATTTCGAGCATGAGCTGACCGTTCCGATAAAGGATAAGTCACAGGAATCGCCCCTGCGCGATGTGAAAATAAAGTATTCGCTCGCCGTAGCCTATGAAAAGCTGGGCGAGACGGAAAAAGCCCGCGAATACTTTGATTTCGCGGCAAAAAACGGCGGAGATACATACTTTGCCGCCGCGGCAAAAGAAAAACTGAAATAAAAAAGAAGAGCCGAGGCAAAGC
>ENA-OPDO01000353-OPDO01000353.1-human-gut-metagenome-genome-assembly--contig:-NODE-353-length-9769-cov-3.117871_pt1 | contig 9769 bp, 10 predicted proteins | sample MGYA00241626_ERZ501515 | MGnify/ENA primary metagenome ERZ501515 (study PRJEB25962, sample SAMEA2042431) | human gut metagenome | biome: human gut; feature: human-associated habitat; material: faeces...
CTCGATCCTGACAAGAATGTTATCTTCACCTTCAATACGCCGCTTGCCAAGGCCGATACGGCAGGCATTCATCTTTATGCCAAGCACGACACATTGTGGTACAGAGCTCCTTTCGAGTTTGAGGATATGGGCAACCGAAACTATAAGCTGCGGGGCGAGTGGCGACCCGACATCGAATACAGTCTTGAGATAGATTCGGCTGCATTTGTCGATATCTACGGGCTGGCTTCCAAGCCTGTAAAGCAAGGCTTCAAGGTTTCTTCGCTTGACGAATACAGCACCTTGCTGGTCAACATAACAAGTCTTGAAAACGAGCACCTACTGGTACAACTGCTCAACGGGCAAGACCAGGTGGTGAAGGAAACCAAGGCTGTCAACGGAGTGGCGGAGTTCTATTATCTTAAGCCTGAGAAATATTATCTGCGCCTGATAGTTGACCGCAATAATAATGGCAAATGGGATACTGGTGATTACGATAAAGACCAGCAGGCAGAAGAGGTGTATTACTATCCTGAGGTCATAGAGTGCAAGGCCAAATGGGACATTACCGAGAGTTGGAACCCTACGGAACGGCCTCTCGACCGACAGAAGCCTGGTGTCATTACCAAGCAGAAGCCAGACAAGGAGAAAAAAGTGAAAAATCAGAACGCTGATCGTGCTAAGAAATTAGGCATTCAGTATGTTCCTAAAATGTAAGAGATATGATGAAATTTCTTAAAAAATCAGTACTGACAGCTATCTTGCTGTTTATGGTCAGCACTACGGTGTCTGCCCAGTGTACATTCCGTAACACGGCATTCAAGTCGGGTGAGTATCTGGCCTACAACCTCTACTACAACTGGAAGTTTGTATGGGTTAAGGCTGGTACAGCCAGTATGTCAACCATCCAGACCACCTATAAGGGCAAACCCGCCTATCGTGGTTCGTTGGTGACACGTGGCAACAAGCGAGTAGACGATTTCTTTGTACTTCGCGACACCTTGCTTTGTTATAGTAGCACCGACCTTGCTCCGCTCTATTTCCGTAAGGGAGCCCGTGAAGGCAAGCGCTATACGGTAGATGAGGATTTTTACAGCTATGCCAACGGAAAATGTCATGTTCGTATGCATCGTCAGCGCCATGATGGTACTCATCACTGGAAAAATGCAGCTTACGAAGACTGCGTTTTCGATATGATGAACATCTTCCTGCGTGCCCGCAGCTTCGACCCTGCCAACTGGAAGAAGGGTTATGTGGTGAAGTTCCCGATTGTGGATGGAAACGGCCGTACACCTGCCCAGATCAAGTTTTTGGGCAAGGAAACCATCAAGGCCGACAATGGTTTGAAGTATCGCTGTCTGCGCTTGGCTTACATGGAGTTAGAAGACGGCAAGTACAAGAGAATAGTCGATTTCTATGTGACCGATGACGAGAACCACGTGCCAGTACGTCTTGACATGTTCTTGAAGTTTGGCAGCGCCAAGGCTTTCCTCGTTGGTATGAAAGGAACAAGAAATCCCATCACTTCCAGAGTAAAGTGACAAACAAAACAGGTCAAGCTCAACAGCTTCACAGCTTGAGCTTGACCTTTTAAGAGAGATTTCTATTATTTGATTTCTATCGTTTGTATGGTTGTACTGCTTTTCCGATACATGGTTCAAGCCAAAGAGTATCGTAAAGAGTATGATGACGAATGATTTAGCCATAGTTGTATCGTTTCTTTTCTTTATTGTTTACGATGCAAAGATATGGCTATTGCTGTAAATGTTGTGTTATCAGATGGTTATCTTTAAGTTAACGTTTTTCTGATCATGCCTGGCGTGCCACTCTGTTGATGAGTTGTGTCCCTGTAACTTGTTTTTTCCATCTTATTGCTTGTCTGAAACTTTAGGCAGGGCGATGGTAAACTCCGTCCACTTGTCTTTCTCGCTCTTCAGACTTATCTTTCCGCCATGGGCATGGATGACCTGGAACACATAGTTCAGGCCTATGCCAAATCCTTTTCGGGTCTTGTTGCCATTTTTCTCGTGTTCGGCAGCACGCTCAAAGCGATTGAATACCGATTTCTGTTCGCTCTTCGATATGCCTATTCCCTCGTCGTACACCTTAATATATATATAGTGGTTGTCCTCGAGGGTAGAAATGCGGATGTTGATCTTTTCTTTCGAGTATTTGGTGGCGTTGTCTATCAGGTTGCTGATAGCTTCCTTCAGATATTCCTCGTCTGCAGCCACAGTCGTTACCTTCAGCTGGGTGGCTATATGAATGGGCTTGGCCGACTTGGCTTTGTATTTCTCGGTCACATCCTCTATCATGGGCTCCAGTTTTACTACAGTCTTCTGAATATTCAACTTGCCATGTTCCAGTTTCGAGATGGTGAGCAGTCGGTTGATGAGTGCCAGTAGATGCTGTGCCTCGTCTTCTACGATGGTGAAATATTTCTCCTTTATTTCTGGCTTCTTCTCCAGCACACCGCTGTGCAGGTATTTCGTACCCATGATGATAGAGGTGAGCGGCGACTTCATGTCGTGAACCATGGCATACGAGAGATCCTCGCGCAGGAGGCGAACACGTTCCTGCTCGTTGATATAGTTTATCTGGTCGATAATACTCAGGATGATGACGATGGAAATAAGGATAGAGATGAGGAGCAATACCCAGTTTTGCTGGATGATGTAGATACTTCCGTTGGTGATGGTCATCTGGAAGCCTACGCTGTTGTCCAGTCTTACAGGCTGAATGTTGGTTTTCACTTCCTCCAGGAAAGGGAAGATATTGCTGTTGATATTTTTGCCTTCCATCACCTTTCCTGTTTTCATGTTCACCTTGTTGATGGCAGCGCGGAAAGGCAACTTCTCTGCTTTGAAAATAGAGTCTGCAATATTTGTCAAGATATCGGTGTTGGCATCTTGATGCGATTTTTTGTAGATGGCATCATAAAGGGATAGTGTAGGATTATAAATATTACTGGAAGCAATGGTATCTCCCGACTCAAAAAAAGAATCGCACCTATTTGTTTTATCCAACTCTAAGGCGATGGCTTTCTCCAATATCTCATTACATTCCTTTCCTAATTGTCGCGCGTTGATGTTATAGGTGTTCCACATCCAGAACATTTGGATAAGGAGAATGGCTATCAGGGCAGTGGTGCTGAGTATCTTGGTGCGGTTGGCATTCATATCATCTTCTCCTTTCTTCTTTATTCATCCAAGAGGTATTCGGTTTCTCTGCCTTCCTTCTTTGCTACTAAATAATTGCTGATGCTGCTTGCTGTCAATGTGGATCCAAAGCATCCCATGGCAGTACACAGAGGAATACTGGAAATATCGGTAGGAATCAGATTACAGATGATACAGGCCACAAATGTCACGATGGTGCTCCTTGTGGTTTTGTAGATATAAAAGAGGAGCGATGTCTGCACGATGCTCCATATCATCATCATGATAATCCATGTCAATGACTGGCCCAGGGTTGTGGCAATGAATGGTATGATGCTGAATACAAGAACGGTAAGGTAAGAAACCCATGTCTTCTTGCCGCATTTGATCAGTTCTTCGTATATCGCGCCGAAGATAATATAGGCTGAGATAAAAGAGCTGATAAGAATCATCGGAAGCATTCCTATATAGTCAAGAGGCATGATTTCCTTGTTGTATATTTTGATGCCCAACAAATTGAAGAGGGCGATAAACATCAAGGTAATTCCAAACAGGGGAAGGGTATAATAGAACATAGCCTTCCACTTGTATGCAGGATTCACTCTGCCCAGCGTAAACTTGGAAAACTTTGCCTTGCTGAATGTGAACCATAATATAAGTATAGCAAGAATGCAGAAAACATAAATAATGGGAGTTCCTGCCTTGAGGAAGGAAGCCTGGTCGTTGGCATTTACCTCTTCCAGTTTTCCTGAGACAGCAAGGTAGATGCCTATCACTATACCACCAACAAACATGGTGCTACAGAATTCCGCTATCATTAATATATAGTAAAGTATCGACTTAAACATAATGCTTTATTTTTATTGTTGTTTTCTTTCTCTGTATAATGTTTTTATGCAAAGGTCTTCATACCGATGCTTCGACAACGAGCTTGCAGTTATTCTACAATGAGTTTGAAGCCTACGCCCCGGATGGTCCTTAACTCTACACTTGGCTCGTCTTCGATGGCAGTACGAATTTTCTTGATGAAAACATCAAGGCTTCTCGATGCAAAGTAGTCTTTGTCTTCCACGTCCCAGAAACGACTCAGTACAGCGTCACGGCGCACCACTTCGTTCTTGTTCACTGCCAAGAGTTCCAGAATCTTTGCCTCACGTGCCGTAAGCATCTTCTCGCTGTGGTCCTCCTGGTTTTTCAGCGTGGCATGGTTGGCATCAAGGATCTATTTGCCCAGTTTTACGAGCTGGCTGTTGTTCTTGCTGCGTTTGCCTTCCTTCAGTCGCATCAGGCTCTGTATGTGTGCATCCAGCTCTTCGGGTATGAAAGGCTTCTTCACATAGTTGTTGGCTCCGGCAGCATATCCTGCCTTCAGGTCTTTGGGCGATGTAAGGCCAGTGGTAAAGAGGATGATGGTATCGCCATCTACCTCACGTATTTTCCTCACCATCTCCAGACCGTCCATGATAGGCATGTCTATATCCGATACGATGACATCGGGCTGAAAGGTTTTCCATTCCTCCAGTCCTTGCCTGCCATTGACGGCAGTCTTCACCTCATATCCTTCGATGATATCTTCGAAGCAGCTTTTCTCCATATAGGCGAGGTTTTCGTCGTCTTCTACCAAGAGTAATTTTATGTCAGCCATAACTCTTCTTGTGTTTTAAAGATTATATTCTCTTACCCAATTTTCGCTGGGTTCCGTTCTCATGTGCAAAGATAGTTATTTTGTTGATAAGTTCCAAGTTTTCCACATTACTTAACCTAAAGATAACCCAAAGTCTTAGGCTCCAGAGAGACTGTTTATCCACAAATTTTAATTTGTCTAAATAGATGCCACTAATCTCAAAAAATCATTTATTTTTAACCGATTATCACGATAAAATTTTATATTTGTAGCATTAAATGGTTTTAGAATTATGGCAAAGAAAAATATAAACTTAGCAGTAGTCCTTCATGATGATTGCGACTACAAGGACTGGCTTGTGGAACTCAAGGAACGATTCTACAGCCATCGCCTCAAAGCGTCATGTGCTACCAATGGCTACTTGTTGGACTTCTATTGGAAGTTGGGACGAGACATTGAAGCTAAGCAATATACTAATACTTATGGCTCTGGATTTTACAAAAATCTCAGTCAGGATTTGAAGAACGAAATGCCAGGGGTGAAGGGATTCTCACCAACTAACTTGAAGTACATGAGCTACTTTTATAAGCTCTATGCACCATTACAGGCAAATTGTCCGCAGCTTGCGGACAAATTTATAGAAGACTTGTATGTTGCAGATATTCAGCGAGTTGTAGCACAAAGTAAAAATCGTCCGCAAGCTGCGGACGATTTCAAATTGCTTTTTCTTATTCCTTGGGACCACCATCATCGTATCATAGATAAGTGCAAGGGCAATATGGATAAGGCTTTGTTCTTTGTAAGAAAGACTTGGGAGAACAATTGGGGGCGTGACGTTCTGCTCAACTGGCTTGACACAGACCTTTATGAGCGTGACGGCAAGGCTATCACCAACTTCCAGGCTACGCTTCCTGCTGTACAAAGCGACTTGGCGCAACAGATAACCAAAGACCCTTATCAGTTGGACTTCCTTAACTTAAGGGAGAAATATGACGAGCGAGACATCGAAGATGAATTGGTGAACAATGTAACACGTTTTCTTTTGGAACTAGGAAAGGGATTCTCTTATATGGGCAGACAGTTTCGTTTGGAGGTAGGTCAGCAGGAGTTCTTCCCAGACTTGCTGTTTTACAATGCCCACCTCCATGCCTATGTGGTCATTGAGCTAAAAGCCCAGTCGTTCCATCCATCATTCTTGGGGCAACTAAGTTTCTATGTGTCAGCCATCAACCATCAGTTCAAGACCGACATCGACAACCCTACCATCGGTTTGCTCATCTGCAAGGACAAAGAAAATGTGGTGGCAAAATACGCCTTGGATTCATACAAAGAACCAATGGGTATATCAGAATATCAACTGTCAAAGCTCTTCCCGAAAGATTTCAAGTCTTCCATGCCGACTATTGAGGAATTGGAAAAGGGATTGAAAGATAATCGAGAATAACGAGCCAAGATGCTTAATTCTCTGATACTATACCATTGGGATTCTTTGTTTCCATATTCTTCTTTGATGACCCTATCCGTTCTGATATAGACAAAGTTTCCTGTTATGGCATGCTTATCACGATATGGCTATATCCAATTTACTTATACCCTTTGTTGAGAATCATGTTTCGATTTTCAGAGAAATTAAAGGTCACTTGGCTTTATTATATTAGTCCGATTGTACCAATAGTGGTATTTTGGCTATTTTACTCTATCTGTACTATAAGTACTCCAAAGTCTTAGGCTCCAGAGAGACTGTTAAACCACTGACAATCTCTCCTGAGCCAAAATGTACATGGAGTGTATATTTTCACCTGTTATACGGAAAAGACAGAGAGACAGGATTAACAGAACGGAAGGTATCCCTGCTTGCTTCTCCAAGGACATTCTGCAGAGCAGATGGCCAAGCCCAAACCAAAAAGTGAAATTAAATTCGTTCTCAATGAACTTTTAACACTTAATATGTTGAACAACTCAAAAAAAATGCTTAATTTTGCATTTATAATAGTTATTCTTTAAATCGTTGTTTTATTGTTGTTTAGCGATTACAAAGATACAACTTTTTATTGAGAAACTGTTATTCTTACCCCATTAATTGGGGTGGAAAACTTTAGATATTTAATATCTTTGCAATCGGATAGGGTGCATTCCCTTTCCACTGATTTTTGAGATTTAAGAAGCGTTATGCTTATCGAAGTACTGGAAACCTAGGAAATTTCCCGACATACTCTAAGATAGCATAGTGGTTCTCACGCATAGCGTGGGCTGCTATTGTTGCATCTATGAGTATGGGCTTTCCTAGGGCCTCCGGTATTTGAGATGTGGGCATTGCAGTTCACGCTTCTCTGTTTAACAAAAAGACCTAATAGGACTGAAAGGCCAAGAAAAGGGAGTATCTAATGAAGTATTTGAAGATAATCCTAGCGGTATTATTGTTATTGTGTTTACTAGATATGCCTTATGGTTTTTACATATTAATAAGGTATATGTCAACTGTTGTGTTTGGTTATATGGCGTATTCTTATTATCAAAACAATAAAAAGGAATTTGCTGTAGCAAGTGGGGCATTGGCTATATTGTTTCAGCCCTTTGTTAAATTAGCTTTGGGAAGGGGTGTGTGGAATTTTGTAGATATTATAGTAGCTATAGGGTTAATTATAACAGTTTTACTAACTAATCAAGAAAAATAACATGAAAAGTTTAAATAAGAATAAATATACTCTTGCTTGTGTGATTTGTTTGCTAATTGCAATAATATCCATAATCTATGTATCCAATATTGTACCGACCTTGAAGGTTGAGTTGACATTAAAGGAACATAATGAGAAGTTCTTTGTTAATTTTGACAAAGAACAATTTTCTGTGTTGAAGAGCTCGCATTATTTTGACAAAAAAGAAACTAAGGATAATTCTGAGCAACTGAAAGAAATTGGACCAATACCAGAGGGAAAGTTTGTTTCTTCTTTTGATGGAAAAGGAGAGGGAAAATATGGGTATTGGAAACCTTATTTGGCAATGGGGAGTAGAGCTGTTTATTATACAGAAAAAGTTCCTCAGAGATATTTGAGTGGAGAGATTATAAGAGATTATTATGGACGTATAGAATATGAGGAAGTAGAAAAGGTGAAATATGTCAATGAGCCATATTGGGATAGTCGCTATACCACAATTCCTTATGAATATACATATACTTTTTCTGTTATAGACTTGTCAGACTCGATTTCATCAAATGCTTCTGATAGTATTTATTCAATTTGTACTAAACAGTTTGCAAAACAATTAACTTCATATAAAAACTGGAATTTCTCACCAAATCAAGTGAAATGTAGAAGAAATGCAAATTGGGCTAAATTTTATATGTCAGTTCTTCCTAAAAATAAAGTTGCGGTCGTTTTTCAGTCTAAAGACGAAAAAGGAGTCTCTGTAATACGTGCAGTGTATTTTGCAAATAGAAAGGCTTATGTGTTGGATGTGCATAGTCCGTATGAATTGATAGAAAATGCTAATGCAATAATGGAAACCTTTACAACCTTCTATCTTCAAGATTACAATGATATGGTTAGTATGAGGTTATTATTGACCATATTGGGCTGCATTGCGTTTGTGGTATTTGGACTTATCTGTTTATTGACACCAAAAATTGTTTTACGAAATAGAGAAACTGTCCTCCCAAAGCAAGCTAAATACTTGATTCGTTATGCACGTGTCATGTGGCTTGTGAATATTATTTGTGTTTTTGCGGATGTTTACCCTATTTTTACAGGTGAACTTCGTCAAGATAGTTATTGGTGGAATATATTCTTGCTGTTCTTATGCGCAGTTGGGATGAATATATTCACTAATATGTATGTCGTAAATAAGGCGAAAGCTGAAAATGAGTTTGATTATTTGATTCCCAAATGGCTAAAATTTTATTTAATCAAAAGGCATGTAACTGATGCGGAATATAAAAGCGTTGTAGTCTTTTTGCTATATCCATTTTTTATATTGGGTAACTTGCCATTTGGACTTTATGTCTTGGGGTATATATTGCCAGTTGCTATTCTGTCAGTCATATTGATGGAAGTACGTATTTTCTCTAAGTGGACTCATGAAGATACAAATGGTAATAATTCTAATGAGGTTGAAGAATTAGGAGTGTTCAAAGATTATTATTTACTACTGGATATAAATAGGGATGCTTCTGAGATGGATATTGACATTGCTTTTAATAAAGCAATGGCTAAATATAACTCAAGAACAGACGCTAAATTGTACAGTGAAGTTTATAAGCGTAATATACAGGAGGCTTATCGTGTATTGAGTTCAACTAATCGATTAAAGCCTGAATATGATAAAGAATTTGATGCTTATCGTAAATCAAATATGATAAATTATCAATTCTTAGATGTTAATACTCAAAAGGATATAGCAATTATACAAGGAGAAATACATAATGCCAATTCGAATGCAAGTCATTCTAAGAGAAAAGGCAAGGTTCATAATATTATACTTGTGGCATTGTTATCTGTAGTATTGGCAGCTATTATATTTGTATTGTTGCATTTCGGCTCACATAGTTCACGTTATTTGACAAACACAGAGCCTGATGCTCCTCTTATTATGCCTTCAGAAGATTTTTTTGGCATTGGTGGTTCTTTCGACCCAAGGGATGATGACGATTTTGGACAATGATTGAACAGAATAAATAGCAAGTTATGAGACGGATATTGATTTTACTCGGTTTTGTATTAGGTGTCCTTTCGGCTCATGCTGAAAGTAAATCTTATACGATTAATGATATGTTTACTATTTCTGTAGATTCCAAGTTGGAACTCAGAGATAAGAAGGGCTTGTATGAGCAGAAAACAAAGAATAATAACCTTCCCGTAACCAGTGACGAGGTTATAGTTTTTCAACAAACAGGTTTGAATAACGATACAAAAGCTGCTTATCAAAAGTATGCAAGAATTATGATTCAGACAGAAATTACCACAATTCGGGATAAAATAGCGATTAGTTGCATGTGAAGACAGATACGCGA
>ENA-OPDO01000357-OPDO01000357.1-human-gut-metagenome-genome-assembly--contig:-NODE-357-length-9693-cov-2.407346_pt1 | contig 9693 bp, 6 predicted proteins | sample MGYA00241626_ERZ501515 | MGnify/ENA primary metagenome ERZ501515 (study PRJEB25962, sample SAMEA2042431) | human gut metagenome | biome: human gut; feature: human-associated habitat; material: faeces...
GTTTTAGTCCTTAAAAATGGGGACTTTTTCAGTGCCCTCCCTGGGCTAGGAGCTTTTGGGCCTTCAGCCCGTACTTAAGCCACATGCGAAAGTTCTGAAAATAAAAAGAGGGTGAGTCATCTGGTTATGACACACCCTCTTTTTGGCTTTTTATTTCTTTTTCTTCTTCTTCTTCTTTTTGATGCCGAAGAAATCGCGGAGGCCGTTGAAGTCTTTCTTCATGATGAGACCGAGACCCTGCGTGTTCAGACTGTTGCGCGTAAAATAGCGGTCGTTGGTCTGATTGTACATGCGTATGGCGAGGTTGCCGTTAGGGAAGATGAGGTAGCGGAGGTCAAAATCACCGATGAAACTCTGCGTGGCATTCGGATTGTCGCGATAACCGAACTGGCCATTGAAGAGTAACCGGTTGTTGAGCAGCTTGCCGCTCAGAATGCCCTCATATTCGGCATTGTTGAAACCTTCATCGCCCGTAGATATGTTGGCACCGAAATTCCAGTTGTTGCTCTTCACCACGTTGGAAAGTACGGTGTTCAGCTGCTGCGAGATGGTGCCGCTCAGCAGGCTCTGCATCGCCAGCGAAGTCTGACTCTGCTGTTCGCCATCCTCGCTCACCTGGTTGTTGTTGGTCTGGGCGTAGAACCGGCCGATGCCCAGAAGATAGAGCACCTGCTGGTTCATCTCTTCCTGCGAATTGATGATAGAGTAGATCATCTGCTTCGCATCGCTGTTAACCGTAGGCAGGTCCATCGAGAAATCTACCTTAGGCGATTGAGGCGTGCCGGTGATGTCCATCAGGCAGTCTACGCGGATGTTGTTGCCCGAGAACGAACGGCCTATGCGCAGGTCACTCAGCGGCACTCCGTTTACGGTATATTTAGCCCGCAGGTTGAGTGGGGCGTTGTATGGGTTGCCACCGAAGGCGATGGTGCCGCCCGGCATAAACTCGAACTCCTTCTTGATGAGATTCTGGATGGTGAGCTTGTAGGTGCCGTGGTCTACCACATAGTTGCCAAACATGTCGAACGAGCCCTTGTTGAAGTAGTTGGCGCGAATTACGCCATCTCCGTTCAGGGTGATGTAATCGCCCGACTGCTCGTCCATGATCAGCTTGAGCGTGAGGTTCTGGTTGGTGTTTACGAGGAAGTTGATGCGCATATCCGATTCGAAATCGATGTCATCCTCTCTCTGTTTCGTGGTTGGAGCCCCGTTCAGGCTCTCCATGATATCCGGCACAATCTCGTGCCAGTGGATAAAGCTCTTGTCGCTGATGGCGTCCGGACTTGCCACATTATATACAAAGATGCTGCCCGGTTCGGGCTCGGCGTTGATATCGATGACGGTTTCGCCGCTCTTGCCGTGGATGCCCACATCGCCCGTGGCATAGATGGTGCCATAGAAGGTGTTGTCGCCAAACTCGCGGGTATCGAAGCCCAGGAAGTTGTGCGCCTTGATATCGAGGTCGTAGCTCAGCCTTGTGAGGTGCTTGTGGTGGATGCCTCCGCTCAGGATGGCTATGTTGCGGTTGCGGTCGAAGATGGTATCATTCTCTATGAGGATATCATCTGGGATAGCGTGGGCACGGAGCGCATCGAAGGTATAATCGGTGTTGAGCTGCTTGAGGTGCACCTTGCCATGAGCGGTAATATCGCCTACGAGATTGACGCTTTTCAAATCGCCCACCACATTGAGATGGCCATCGCCCCAGGCTTCTACCTGGTTCATGAAACTGCCGCAGAAATTCTCGAGGAATTTCATGCTGGTGCCCTGGGCATCGATACCCAGGTCGATATAGTTGCGCTTAGGCGAGACGTATCCGTTGATGAGCGTCTGATGCTCCGGACCATCATCGGCAACTGCATGAATATCAATCTGTTCAAGCTCCTTGTTGAAGTTGACACCAGCATGGAGTACACCGAGCGGTCCGTTTTCGAAGGTAAACTCCTTCACGTCTAGCTGGGCGTAGGCATCAGGGTCGTTGAAGAGGCTCTTGATGATAGCCTTGCCCGAAGCCTTGCCGGTGAAATCTACCGAATGGAAATTGATGAGGTTCAGCACGTATGCCACATCCACATCCTTCAGGTCGGCTACGATAGAATCGGTCTTCTCGGGTGTGGCAAGACCGGAAACGATGACGTGCTGCTGGTCGTGGCTCACGGCGAAATGGTCTACCAGCAGGCGCTTCTTGCTGTAGATGATGTCGGCAGGATGAACCTTCCACGGTGTGCCGTCGATTCTGATTTCAGACGGGTGTATGGTTACGTGGGCGGTAGAAACATGATCTTCGTTCTTGAAGAACTGCGCCCTCGTATCGATGATGCCCTGGATAGGGAGCTTGGCCGAATGGTTGTTGTAGAAGAGCTTGGCGAAGAGCTGGTTGTCAGCAGCGGCTGCCTTTACGTGGATGCCCGGTCCGTTATCTCCCCATTTGCCCTGCCTGATCTGCGCATCTATCTTGAGCGAATCGTTGATGGTATGCAGTCGCACTTTGGCTCCATGATAGTCTTTTGCGTCATAGCTGAAGTCAGGCACGCTGGCATAGATGTTGACGGTTTTCTCGGCATCGTTCATGAATCCATCGGCAAAGACGGGCTGCTCTATCTTCAGCGGAATGCCCAGCATGCGCTGCAGTATCTCGGTAGAGGTGATTTCTGCCTGGAAGGTGAAATGGTTCTTCGCACTCCTGTCTACCTTGCCGATGCCCGGAAGGGTAGGCAGTTTGCTGGCTACCAGGTTGGTGAAGCTCTTGGTGAGGGTAGCGTAATCGTACTCTCCGTTAACATGGATGCTGGCGAACGGGGCTTCGAGGTCGAAATAGCTGTCCTTGCCCTGGTTCTTGGCGCTTACGGTGATGTCATCGAGACTGTAGGTCTTGTCGGCTACCTTCAGTCCCAGGATGGTTGGCAGCAGATGCTGTACATGGGCAGTAGCTGCATACTGTTTGCGCGGGATGGAGTAGGAGCCTTCTACCTGGATGTTGGCGTTAGGGTCGGCGATGGATGCGAGTCCCTCTACCAGTCCCTGCTTATAGCTGCCGTCTATCTGAATGTTGCGGTAGCTGTACTTGTTGAAATCGAAGCGCGGAATGCTGCCCTTGGCATAGAAATGTTGCTTGTTGCCGTGAGCCGAAAGCGATGCTGCCAGGATGCCGAACTGCCCGTTGTCGAGGATTCGGCCCAGGTTGATGCCCTGGGTGTTGATGCTAGCCTTGAGCTCGGATCCAGCTTTTTCGGCCTTGATGGCTACTTCGCCCACGCCGGTCTTCAGCTGGCCGCGGGTGCCTGCCTTCTTGCCAGCACCATATACTTCACCTATATAATATATGTCGCCCAGGCGCAGCACTTCTTTCGGAATGCTGATGCGTTTGCCCAGATTTCTGGAAACCTCTCCGATGCCATCGCCTGTTATCTTGAGGGCTGAGATATTTGCCTTCCAGCGCAGAAGGCGGTCCCAATCGCTCACACGGCCGTTAGCCCTGAGCATCAGACTGCCGCTCTGAGTCTTGAATTCGAGGTTATGGATGCGGGCAGATGTACTGGTGCCCGAAAACTGGAGATGAAGCTGCAGGGCATCCTTGAACTTGCGGAGTTCAGGCACGAAGCAAGCAATATCGGCAAGCGTGATGACGGATGGCTTGATGCCGCCCTGAAACTGGAGTGTAGGCTTTACGATATGCTTGTTCTCGATGCGGTAGGTAGCGCGCAGGTCATCAAACTGCAATTGCGAATGAGGGAGCTCGATGCTGAAGTCTCTGAGCAGGGCTTGCTGCTGGTCGGCATCGAGTTTGAATCTCAGATTTCTGAGTTGAAGTCCTGATTTATCTTTCAGCGCTATCTTCTTGACAGCCAAATGGATATCCTTGTCTGTGAGATGGCCCAGAATAATGTGGGCAGAGAGGTCGGTGATGCCTAGATGCTGCGGCGAAAAGACGCCCGGCTCAGGCGCAATATCGCGCTGGTTGTAGGCAACGGCACCATGGCGGATAATCAGGCTTCCGATGTGCAGGTCGAGCGGAGTATGGCGGGTGGTATCTTTCGAAGCCAGCGAATCGAGCACGAACTGGATGTTCATCGGGCTCTTGGCATCCTGCTTGTAGATGTTGGCATTGAGCCCGAAGAGCTGGGCAGATGAAACCGAAATCTTGCCATCCTTCAAAGGCAGGAAATCGAGCTTTGCCGATACGCGCGAAGCACAGATCATGCTGTCTCCCTTCTGGTCGAGCATCATCACGTCATCTATGATAATGCGGTTGAAGAAGCCCAGATTCACCTTTCCGATACTTACCTGAGTGCCGAATTTCTGAGCCAGCGCACCGGCTACTTTAGAGCCGATGAAGGCCTGTACTGGTGGCACGTGCAACAGTACGACAAGCAAGAAATAGACAGCAGCCAGCGTCCATATAATGCTATTGATGATATGTTTTAAATGTTTCAGAGTTGCTTTCTCTAGTTTACAAAAATGTTACTAATTTGAATTTTGCGACAAAATTACTGAAAAATCGGCATAAAATCGAATAATTCACACAATTTTTCTTTTTTATATCACTTTTTTTCACTATTTTTGCAGCACGTTAGAAGTTTCAGCATAGAAGAAGATAAAATATATGTTTTATGGCAGATGGTCAGTATAGCGTCTTGATGAGGGCGCTGACGCATATATCTTGAAGTGATTAGTAAATTTATATTTAATATTTTTTTAATGTAGTTATGGCAAATGTAATTAAGTTACGTAAAGGCTTGGACATTAACCTTACGGGTAAGGCTTCCAAGGATGTAACGCTCCAGGTGGCTCAGGCTGGCGAGTATGCGCTGGTTCCTGCGGCTTTCGTGGGTGTGACTCCTAAGGTAGTGGTACGCGAGGGCGAGCATGTCAATGCCGGAGATGCCTTGTTTGTGAACAAGGCTTGCCCGGAGGTGAAGTTTGCCTCGCCAGTGAGCGGAGAAGTAACCGCCATTGAGAGAGGTGAGCGCCGAAAGGTGCTCTGCGTGAAGGTGAAGGCCGACGCAGTACAGACCTCTACGGATTTTGGTAAGAAAAACGTTGATGCGTTAGACGGTGAGGCTGTCAAGCAGGCGCTGCTTGAGGCTGGTCTCTTCGGATACATCAACCAGTTGCCTTATGCTGTGTCCACAACTCCCGACACCAAGCCTAAGGCAATTTTCGTTTCTGCCCTCCGCGACATGCCGCTCGCAGCCGACTTTGAGGTAGAACTCAAAGGCAACGAAGAGGCTTTCCAGACGGGTTTGACAGCCTTGAGCAAGATTGCGAAAACTTATCTCGGTGTTGGCGTTGACCAGCACAGCAATGCGCTCGGCGAGGCTAAGAACGTAGAACTCAATGTATTCGACGGTCCTTGCCCGGCAGGTAATGTAGGCGTACAGGTGAACAACATCGACCCGGTAAACAAGGGCGAGGTGGTTTGGACAGTAGATCCAGCATCGGTTATCTTCTTCGGAAGACTCTTCCTGACAGGTAAGGTTGATTTGCACAAGACTGTAGCTGTGGCTGGTAGTGAAATCAAGACTCCTGGCTATGCTGAAGTATTGGTAGGTACACCTTTAAGCAGTTTTGTAGCCAATCAGCTGAAAGCTGCTGACCATGTGAGACTTATCAATGGTAATCCTCTTACCGGTGTAAAGACGACCACAGCCGATTTTGTAGGTGGTCATACATCAGAGATTACAGCCATCCCAGAGGGTGATGACAACGACGAGATGCTGGGTTGGATTCTTCCACGTACCGATCAGTTCTCTACATCGCGTTCATATCTCTCCTGGCTCTTCGGCAAGAAGAAGGAGTATAATCTCGATGCCCGCGTGAAGGGTGGCGAGCGCCACATGATCATGAGCGGCGAGTATGACAAGGTGCTCCCGATGGACATCTATGGTGAGTATCTCATCAAGGCAATCATCGCCGGCGATATCGACAAGCAGGAGCAGCTCGGTATCTACGAGGTAAGTCCTGAAGATTTTGCTGTGGCTGAGTTCGTGGATTCATCTAAGCTCGAATTGCAGAAGATTGTACGCGAGGGCTTGGATACCCTGCGCAAGGAGAACGCTTAGTTTTTAGTACTGTTAATTATTAAAATAATGAGTGCATTAAGAAATTATCTCAATAAGATAAAGCCTAACTTCCAGAAGGGAGGTAAGCTGCATGCCTTCGAGAGCGTGTTTGACGGTTTTGAGAGCTTCCTGTACGTGCCTAATACGACAGCGAAGAGCGGAGCCAGCATCCACGATTCCATCGACTCGAAGCGCATCATGAGCTTTGTGGTAATCGCCCTGATTCCTGCTTTGCTCTTCGGTATGTATAATGTGGGATACCAGAATTTCAAGGCTGCAGGTACACTGGATACTGCCAGCTTCATCGAGGTCTTCGGCTTCGGATTCCTGGCTGTCCTCCCTAAGTTGCTGGTTAGCTACATCGTGGGTCTCGGCATCGAGTTTGCCTGGGCTCAGTGGAAGCACGAGGAAATCCAGGAGGGTTACCTCGTCAGCGGTATCATCATCCCATTGATCATTCCTATCTCTACACCGCTGTGGATGCTCGCCCTGGCGTGCGCCTTCGCAGTCATCTTCTGCAAGGAGATCTTCGGTGGTACCGGTATGAACATCTTCAATGTGGCTGTGGGTGCCCGTATGTTCCTCTTCTTCTCATATCCATTGGCTATGAGTGGTGATAAGGTCTGGGTGGCTAAGGATGCTATCTTCGGTCTGGGTAACACCCTGCCTGATGGCTTCACTGCTGCTACTCCTCTCGGACAGCTGGCTCAGGGCAGCATGCCTTCAGCTAGTCTCTGCGATTCTATCATCGGTTTCATTCCTGGCTGTATCGGTGAGACTTCAGTCATCGCCATTGCCATCGGTGCCATCATCCTTCTCTGGACAGGCATCGCATCATGGAAGACCATGGGCAGCGTATTCGCAGGCGGCATCGTGATGGCGCTTATCTTCCAGGCTCTCGGCATGACACCTATCGCCTGGTATGAGCACATCATTCTCGGTGGTTTCTGCTTCGGTGCCGTATTCATGGCTACCGACCCTGTAACCTCAGCCCGTACTGAGAAGGGTAAGTACTTCTACGGATTCTTCATCGGTGCCATCGCCGTTATCGTACGTGTGATGAACCCAGGTTATCCAGAGGGTATGATGCTCGCTATCTTCTTTGGCAACATGTTTGCTCCACTCATCGACTACTGTGTAGTTCAGGGCAACATCTCACGCCGTGCTAAACGTGCTATTAAATAATGTAGGAGGAATGTAGATATGAAGACAAATTCAAATAGCTATACTATTATCTATTCGGTTATCATCGTGGTAATCGTGGCATTCCTGCTCGCGTTCGTGTCTTCTTCGCTGAAGGCAACACAGGATGCCAACGTGGCTCTTGATACTCAGAAGCAGATTCTCAACTCGCTGAACCTGCGCGACCTTGACAACGCTACTGCGGCTGCCAAATATAAAGAGGTGGTGAAGGACGAGAAGGAGAAGGACGGCATGAAGTATTACGAGTGCGAGATTGATGGTCAGAAGAAGACCGTTTACTCTGTAAAGGGTATGGGGCTCTGGGGCGGCATTTCAGGCTTCATCGCCGTGGATGCCGACAACAACACCATCTATGGCGTATATTTCAACCACGAAGGCGAGACTGCCGGACTTGGTGCTGAAATCAAGGACAACCTGAAGTGGCAGCAGAAGTTCCAGGGCAAGAAGATTCACAAGGATGGAGTAGAGGGCATCGCTCTGGGCGTTGAGAAAGACGCTCCTGCCGGCGACCCTAACAATGTAGATGCCGTTACCGGTGCTACATTGACATCCGATGGTGTGGATGCAATGCTCAAGGAAGGTCTTGCTAAATTCATTAAATAATTAAGCGAAATTATGGCATTATTTAGTAAACAAAATAAGGAGGCATTCATCAAGCCACTGAACGGCGACAACCCTATCCTCGTTCAGGTGCTTGGTATCTGTAGTGCCCTGGCTGTTACTTCCCAGCTGAAGCCAGCCATTGTGATGGGACTTGCCGTTACTATCATCACGGCATTCTCTAACGTGATTATTTCCATCATCCGCAACACCATCCCTCAGCGCATCCGTATCATCGTCCAGCTGGTGGTAGTTGCTGCCCTTGTTACCATCGTGAGCCAGGTGCTGAAGGCTTTTGCCTATGACGTGAGCGTACAGCTCTCTGTGTATGTAGGTCTTATCATCACCAACTGTATCGTCATGGGCCGTATCGAGGCTTTCGGTCTCGGCAACAAGCCTATCCCGTCACTCCTTGACGGTCTTGCAAACGGAGCAGGATACGCTATGATTCTTCTTATCGTGGCATTCTTCCGTGAACTGCTCGGTTCAGGAACCCTCTTCGGATTCAGGGTGATCCCGCAGTGCTTCTACGATGCAGGTTATATGAACAACAGACTTGTGATTCTTCCTCCTGTAGCACTCATCCTGCTCGGATGTATCGTATGGGTACAGAGAAGCATCCAGAAAGATCTTCAGGAGAAATAACAACTAACACGCAAGTAATATGGAATATATAAGCTTATTCGTAAAGTCAATTTTCGTTGACAATATGATTTTTGCATACTTCCTCGGTATGTGCTCATACCTGGCAGTATCTAAAAATGTGAAGACAGCTTCCGGACTTGGTGCGGCTGTTATCTTTGTGCTTCTGGTCACATTGCCTATCAACTACCTCCTGAACACTTACGTGCTCAGCCCTGGTGCATTGAGCTGGCTCAGTCCAAGCCTCGCAAGCGTTGACCTCAGCTTCTTGAGTTTCATCACATTCATCGCGGTCATCGCCGCTATCGTACAGCTCGTAGAGATGGTTGTCGAGAAATTCGCACCTACACTCTACTCAGAGCTCGGTATCTTCCTGCCTCTTATCGCAGTGAACTGCGCCATCCTCGGAGGTGCGCTCTTCATGCAGCAGAAAGATTTCGTCAATGTCGGTGAAGCAACCGTTTATGCTCTCGGCTCAGGTATCGGCTGGTTCCTCGCTATCGTGACACTCGCCGCCATCAGAGAGAAGATGTCATACTCGAATGTGCCTGCACCTCTCAAGGGTATCGGTATCACATTCATCACCGTAGGTCTTATGGCCATGGCATTCATGACATTTATGGGTATTTCACTTTAATAGGAGACTTGAAAGATGAATGAAATTACTCTTACAATTATAGCCTCAGTAGCAACTATCACAGTGGTTACGCTGATTCTGGTAGTCCTGCTGCTGTGGGTCAAGACAAAACTGACCCCAAGCGGTACAGTCAAGATTGACATCAACGGAGGAAACAAAGTGCTCGACGTCGCTCCAGGCAACTCGCTCATGGGCGCTCTTGCAGAAGAGAAGATTTTCCTCCCGTCAGCCTGCGGTGGCAAGGCCAACTGCGGACAGTGCAAAGTCAGAGTCCTCGAAGGCGGCGGAAACATCCTCCCTACCGAAACAGGATTCTTCAACAGAAAACAGATCAAGGACAACTGGAGACTCGGTTGCCAGGTCAAGGTCAAGGAAGACCTCAAGATCGAGGTTCCGGAGTCAGTGCTCAGCGTCAAGAAAGTGGAGTGCGAAGTCATTTCCAACCACAACGTGGCTACCTTCATCAAGGAATTCACTGTCAAGCTGCCTGAGGGTGTTCACCTCGATTTCAAATCAGGAGAGTACATCCAGATTGATATTCCTCAGGGA
>ENA-OPDO01000365-OPDO01000365.1-human-gut-metagenome-genome-assembly--contig:-NODE-365-length-9566-cov-1.850594_pt1 | contig 9566 bp, 10 predicted proteins | sample MGYA00241626_ERZ501515 | MGnify/ENA primary metagenome ERZ501515 (study PRJEB25962, sample SAMEA2042431) | human gut metagenome | biome: human gut; feature: human-associated habitat; material: faeces...
ATTATAACTGATTGCTTCTTTTACGCTTTTAACTAATTGTTCATCTTTGTTAAAGGATACATGTGATCCTATTATTAATTTCATTTTTATCACCATAATAATTATAACATAAAAAAAATACTTTTTTCAAAGTATTTTTATCCAGCATATGTTGTAGAACAATTACCATTTGTACAAGTTATAGTTGCTGCTGGTTGGTTAGCAAATTGACCTTTACCAGTTACTTTAACAGAACCTGCACCTGCACATGTAACTTCAGTATCATCACTTGATATATCAGCAACTGATTTTAATGAATCAACTATTGATGTATCACTTGCGGCAGTACAAACTGTTGAAATACTAAAATTAGATGAAGTTAAACCTGTAGTTGTTGTAGCTTCTCCTAGTTCAATTCCTTCTTCAATTAATTTAACATTGCTCTTCCAAGCTGAATCTCTTGAGCTTTGAATAACATTTAATATTTGTGGTACTGCAATTACCATAATTATAGCAAGTATAACGATTACTGCTAATAGTTCAATTAATGTAAAACCTTTTTTATTATTTTTCATAGTGTCTTACTTCTCCCTTCCTATATTACAATTTAATATTATCATTTTATTATTTTATAGTCAATAGTTTTATAAATAGTTTACACAATTATTATTTACTTTTTTTCTGTATATATACTAACTTTTCTATAACCATACACTCTTTGTCTTTCTACAGTAAAATACTCTGTAGATATATCTTCATTTTGATATTCACAAATTACTATTCCACCTTTTCTTAATAATTTTTTTCTATATATTAATTTTAATATTTGCGTAATAACATGGTTATCATATGGTGGATCTAGAAATATAATATTAAACTTTATTCTATTTACTCTATAATATTCAATAGCATCTTCATAATCTTTTTTTATTACATCTGCCTTATCCATTACACCAAACTTTTCTAAATTGCTTTTTATAATTTTTACTGCAACTGGATTTTTATCATTAAAATAAACTTTTTTTGCACCATTACTTATTGCTTCTATTCCAAGATTTCCAGTTCCCGCAAATAAATCAAGACACACACTATCTTTTATATAATCTTGTATAATCGCAAACATAGATTCTTTTACCCTATCCATTGTAGGTCTTGTTCCATCTATTGTATAACCTTTTATTTCTCTTCCCCTTAAAAAACCACTTATAACTTTCATATATATCACCACTTACTTCTTATATATATTATACTCAAAAAAAGCTAGATTAACAAGAATTAATCTAGCACACTTAATATTATATTATTTATATTTATAGATAAAAGTCTCAAATTGTTTTGAATTTTTAAATATTCCTTTAATTCATCGATATTAAATAACTTTTTTCTTAAAGACATTATTTCATCATCTAATGTATTATTTTCTATATATAGTTTCTTATTTTTTTCAAATTCACTCATAAGATTTAAATATTCCTTATTAGAGTTTAATTTATCCTTTAACTCTTTCATTCTTACTATATCTTCTATTTTATCTAATTTTTCTATTATTCTATTTGTTTCTTCTATCATACTTTTCCTCTACTTTAATACATTCATAAATGTTCTTAATAAATCTAATTTTTCTGAAATATCATTTATTTTATCAGAAGCCGTTAATTTATACTTTTCTTTCATTTCTCTTTCCATTTCACTTAAAAGACCTGGATTTCTATTTAAATATTTGTACCAATAAGAATTTTCTCTAATATACTTTTGAAGAAGATAATTATTTTTTATTTTAAATTGTACATCTAATTTCATTAGTCCTCAAACTTCTTGTAAAGTGGTCTTGGTGTATAACTTTCAGTTGTATTAACTTCATCTTTTGTTATTAAAGATTGAACAATTCCAAGTGCTTTACTTATATTTGTAATATTTTTTTGAACACTATTTAAATCTACCTTTTTTACCATATCGATAACATCTGTAAGTGACACACTATCTTTTTTTTCATTTGTATTTTCTTTTATCTCTTCATTACTACTAAAATACTTATTCCATACATCATTTTCTTTTCCATATAATGAATATGTTTCATAAAATTTTTGCCAAGTCATTTCTCCATCTTTAACATATCTTATAAGCTCTGGATGAGATTTAACAAATAATTTAAATTCTTCTTTATTAGACATATAACCACCCCTACCTATTTTAATATATGCCTAATATTTAAAATTATTTATTTTTTTAATAGAGGTTACCAGCTGCTTCCGCCGCCGCCTCCTCCTCCGCCTCCGGAGACTCCACCTCCACCTGAAAAGCTTCCACCACCAGATGTTCCACTTGATTCATATGGTCTTGAACTCATTGTTGAATTTACTGACCATAATGTATTTGTAAGTGATGTATTAAATTTATTTACATCAAATGCACCAGTTGCTGGTGAATACATAGTTCCTACGTACCAAGTTGGTGGCGCAATAGCAATTGACTCAAACTTTTTACTCCATATGTCAGATACACCAAGTACATATGCATATGGAAGTATATCAAAGAAATAATTTGGATTATCATTAACAAGCATTTCAAGTTTATCTTTTTCAACACACATAAGATAATCTTTAAATCCATTTATTCTATTATAATATTTTGTTGCTTCTTCTGTTCTTTTTTTATTTGTAATAACAAATATAATACCAATGATTACGGATGCAACTATTAATACTTTTGATATTATGTTAAGAATAGCATAATCAGTTGTTAATCTATATGTTACAAATTGATTTAAGAATGATGATAACAACCAAGGAATAAATATTAATCCAAAATATACAAAGTATAAAACATAATGTGATGTACTATAAATTTTATGTGTACGACTAAGTTTAACTAAAGCACTTGATAGTGTTGTGTAAAATGTATCAACTAAATCGTTTTTCTTAACTAACCCTTCACTATTTGCATCTTTAAATAAACCTTTAAATGTTGTTTTAGCATATTCTGGTTCTGAATCATCAATATCTTTTAGCTTTTGAAATGAGAAGTTTCTTTTTCCATTCTCAATTATTTGTAAATAACCTTTATTAGCAAAATAAGTTATCAAAGATACAATATGTTTATTATCAGTACTTCCTTTATATAAATATCCTATTTCTGATGGAGTTAAGTTATCAGGTACGGAATATTCTGGTACTAATAAATCTTTTTTTCTTAAACTTAATTTTGTATATAAAATTATACTTAATACTATTAAGAATACTGACACTGTAATTGATATTACTAGTATTAATAACGTTGGATCAAAAACTACTCTTTCACCTTTAAAGTATCCTTCTGGAAGTTCAATTCTAGCAGTTAATCCTTCATATGATGATAATGCATAAGTATTATTGCTATATGGCATAACATAACCATTTATTGTAGTTCCATTTATAGTATATTTAACATCTTCATAATATGTAGAACCATATTTACCAACTGTAAAATTAACTTTAGTTGTATCAAACTCTTTTGGCATTTCTATTTTAAATCTTACATTTTTTATTTCGGTATCCCAATTTGTTCCTATTATGTTAAAGTAAAAATCATCATAATCATCTACATTATCATCACCAACATCATAGTCATAAGTAATCACATATTGTTTATTACCTGTTAATGTAGTATTTGCATCTCCTATTTTTACTTTTAATTCCCCATTTTCTTTTGAAGTAGTATAGTTTGCATTAACATTTAAATTTTTTATTAACGCTCTTGTTTCGACTGTTTTACCAGTTCTATAATAAGTATTTTTATATGGAATCACCCTAATTATTCCATGTTTTTCGTATTCGAAATTTACATCGATTACCTCTTTTATATTTAATACATTATTTTCATTTACTTTTATATCAACTTCATAATTTTCTATTGTATATCCATTAGATGCGCTTGCACTTAACGGAAAAACTAAAAATAGAAAAAAAGATACAAAAAGTAATTTAATGTAATTCTTTTTCATATCTTCCTCCCATAAATTAAAATTCAACTTTTACATTTTGTCTTTGTTCTTCACTTGCGCTAAACATATTCATTTTATTATGATGAAATAATTTAGCTACTATGCAATCAGGAATTACTGCGATAGCATAATTATAATCTCTAGCAGCAGCGTTGTAATATTTTCTTGCTCCTGCAAGTTCATTTTCAACACTTTTTAAATCTTCTTGTAAACTTAAGAAGTTTGTATTTGCTTTTAATTCTGGGTAACTTTCAGTTAAAGCAAATAATCTACTTATCGCCTCAGTAACTTCATTATCAGCATTAATTTTATCATCAACACTTCCAGCACTTACTGCTTTATTTCTAGCATTAATAACTCCTTCTAAAGTTTCTTTTTCATGTTTAGCATATCCTTTTACAGTATTAACTATATTTGGTATAAGATCATATCTTTTTACTAAATGTACATCAATATCTGCAAAGGCATTTTCTGCTTTCATTCTTTTTCTAACTAGTTTATTTTGTGTAGCAAATATCCATAATACGATAAGTACTACAATGGCAATAACTATTATCCAAACCATTTTATCATCTCCTTATCTTAATTATATCAAAACATATATATAAATGTAAATAATATATTATTTTTTGATTGCTACATTTACATCTATCTTACTAGTATAGTTATTAAATTTAACTTTGTATGTTCCATCTGTAGTATATTCAAAATAATAATATTTTGTATATGACTCACCAGATTTTAAGTCATCTGCATAATCAATTGTATCATCAAAATATGTGCTTTGTTTTGTTAATTTCTTATCACTTGGATCATAAATATTTGAATAAAACATATTTAAATGATTTTCATCATTACTTAGATTTTTTACAGTTATAGGAAGTTTAACAAGTGTCATACCATTTTTTGTTGAATCACTACTATTTAAAGTTGTAAATGTATAATCTGTTCCTATAGATATTTGCATATTTGAAAATTCAAATACTTCACCTGCGTTAACAGTTTTATTTTCTTCTTTAATATCTGTATCATAATCATCATTGTCATCATCAGAATCATAATCATAATCATAATTATCTTTATAATTATCGATATCTGTTCCGGTATAATCAGTAGAGTCTTTTGCTGAACTAAGACCTACTATAAATGCAATTACAATAATTAATATAATTAATAATACATACGCTATAACTGAAACAAGTGCCCCTATTCCTGCTGACTTAGATGCTTTTGGTCTATCCTTTTTCCAACATATAAATAATATTAAACCTACAATTGGAATAAAGAACCCTAAAACACCCCATCCAAAAGTATTTTTTTCTTCTTCAGTATTAATTACCGTAGTATTATTTACATTAGTATTAGATAATTCTTTATTTAATTTGTTACCACAATTAGTACAAAATTCTGAAGTCATTTCATTTTTGCTTCCGCATTTTTCACAATACATATTCATTTTCCTCCTTCTAAATATATTAAATCATAAATGATAAATAAAATATAGTAATTTTTATTAACTTTACATATTTTTAATTAAAAATATTTTTAGGTTTTATCTTAGAACTATCTTTTGAATCTATAATATAAATTCCTATTAGTTCTTTATTATAAGTAAATGCTAATTTTTCATAGTTATATCTATTTTCTAATTTTGAACCATTTTTAATTCTATTATATAAATATTCATTTACTTCTAATATAGGAAAGTCAATAACATCTACCATATTTATAAGTTTAGTGTTTTCATTTATATCATCTAAATCAATCGCATCTTCTATATAAAATTTTCCTTGTTTTGTACGAATAAGGTCTGACATACATCCTATAACACCTAACTTTTTACATATATCATTTATTAAACTTCTAATATATGTTCCTTTTGATACATTACATTTAAATGTAAATTTATTTTGATTAATGCTTAATAATTCTATATTATTTATGATTACTTTTTTTATAGGAAGCTCAACACTTTTTCCTTCTCTTGCATATTCATATAATTTTTTTCCATTTACTTTAACTGCACTATATATTGGTACTTCCATATTATATTCACCAATAAATGAATTTAAAACCTCTTCTATAAATTCTTTATTAATGTTTGTAATATCTTCTTTTTCTAAAACATTACCTGTAATATCTAATGTATCAGTTTTTATTCCAAGTGTTACCTCTGCGATATATTCTTTATTTAAACTAGTTATATCATCAACAAGTTTTAGTGCTTTATTAACCGCAATTACTAAAACTCCTTTAGCCATTGGATCAAGTGTACCAGTATGACCTACTTTTTTTGTATGTAATTTTTTGCATACTATATTAACAACATCTCTACTAGTCATATTTTCTTTTTTATTTATTATTATAAATCCATCCATTTTTTTCAACTCCATATAAATAGTACCATATTTTAAAAAAAAATATCTTATTTTTTAGATATTTTCTCTTAAATTATTAATTTCTTCTAATGTTAAACCAGTTACATCTGATATATCTTCTATAGACATATTTTTCTTAAGCATATTTTTAGCAATATTTGATATACCATCATTTAATCCAGAATTATACCCATTTTCTTTGGCATCTTCTATAGCATCCTCTAATATACACTTATTTTCATAAGCCTTCTTTTCTTCTTCATCATATAACAAAGCATAATATTTATCTTTTGATAAATCATCTAATTTTTTATATACCTCACTCATATCTTTATCTCCTTTAGATACTTCTAAAAGTTCTTCTCTTTTTCTTAATTTTAGCATTAACATATACTTCTCTAACTTTGTTAACTTATCGTTATTATAATATTTTTCTTTTATATTTTCAAGATATATATCATATTTTATTAATCCTATTTCATCTTCTTCTTTTCCTTCATCATCTTTTAATGTATATCTTTTTACTACTTGTCCATCTTTTGATCTAAAATTATTTATATTTATTTGTATTGTTACACTTTTATCTGATAAAGACACTATTTTAAATAAATATATATCGTTTCTTTTATTTAATTTTTTATAATAATGATTATTCATCTCTAGATTTATTACACTATCTTCTAATTCTATTATTAAATCTGATGTTCTTCTCTTTTCATTTATATTTAAAATAGGATACTCACTATTTATTATTGTTCCTTTTAATACTTCTTCTTTTGGTATTCCTGTTACTTCATATATTATATCCGCTAAAAATTCTTTTACACTTTTACATATTTCTTTAAATACTGGATCAAATGTTCCTGGTATTACTTCATATTTTTGTCTTACAACATCTTCATGATAACTTTTTACATATTTAATATATATGCACCTGCCCTTCTTTAGTTTTTTTCTGAGGTCCTCATATATTATTTACTCCGTCTACATACCAAATTCCCCTAAAAAATAGAAAAAAATTGATATTTCTATCAATTTTCCATATTAAAGTCATCTAAAAAATCATCTATAGTCATAATCTTATCATCAATTTCTTTTAATGATACATCTTTTTTTGGAATACTTTCTATTTCTTCTTCCTCTTCTAATACTTCAAGTTCCTCTTTTGATATTAATTCTTTTATTTCAAATACATCTAATACTTTTTTCTTAGATATAGATGATCCTGTTGAGTATCTATCATTTATTGATATTTCAGCACTTCTTATATAATCAATATCAGAACTTGTCATAAATCCTAGTTTACTCTTACCATTTATTACAAAAGTTTTAACTATTTTATATGGATTAGTTTTAACTTCTCTAATTAATAATAATCCTCTTCTAGCTCTTGATGATTTTTCCATTTCTTCTAATTTTATTCTTTTAGCAGTTCCTTTATTTGTAAATACAGCGATATATTCATCATTTTTATTAAATAAGCATCCTGATACTACTATATCATCTTTTAAATTAATAGACTTAACACCTGACGCTTTTATTCCAGAAATAGGAACTTCTTCTATATCATACCATAATCCGTAACCATTTTCTGTTGAAATTAATACTTCTTTATTTTTAGAATTAATAGCATTTACAACTTCATCATCATCTTTTAATTTAATACATGTTACTGCCTTTGAATATCTTTGAAGTTTAAACTCTGATAAATTAGTTCTTTTTATCATACCATTTTTAGTAAATATAGTAATAATATCATTTGTTTCAAAATTAGTTACTGGTATACATCCAATTATTTTTTCTTCTGATTTTATAGTTCTAATATTACTTATATGTTTTCCTAAATCTTTCCATTTTGCATCTGGGATTTCATGAACTGGAACATATAAATAATTACCTAAATTAGTAAATAAAAGTACTGTATCTAATGTATTTAGTTCATATAAACCAAGTACATAATCATTATCTTTTAATAAAGTATCTTCATTCTTACTAGATTGATAACTTCTACTTGATACTCTTTTTATATATCCTTCTTTTGTTATAACTACTATTACATCTTCTTTTTGAATCATATCTATTGCATCTATTTTTATTTCAGATACTTCATCTTTAATAACTGTTTTTCTTTCTGTAGCATATTCTTTCTTTATATCTAATAATTCTTTTTTCATTTGTTTAAATAATATCTTTTCATTAGATAAAACTGAGTTTAAGAATTCTATTATCTGTTCTAATTTTGCTCTTTCTTCTTCTAAAGCTACTACATCTGTATTAGTTAAACGATATAATTTCATATCTACTATTGCAGTTGCTTGTTCTATAGTAAATTCAAATTCTTTTACTAAGTTATTTATAGCATCCATTCTATTATTACTTTTTCTAATGCACGCAATTACTTCATCTAATATACTCATTGCTTTTAAATAACCATCTACTATATGCATTCTTGCTTTAGCATGTTCTAAATCAAATTTACTTTTTCTTATTGTAACTTCTTTTTGATGAGCAATATATGCATCAATTATATCAACAAATCCAACAAGTTTTGGTCTTCTATTAACAATAGCAATCATATTAAAGCTATATGATATTTGCATATCTGTATTTTTAAGTAAATAATTTAAGATAAGTTCGCTATTAGCATCTTTCTTTAAATCAATTGCAATTCTAAGATCTCCTCTTGCTGTTTCATCTCTAGCATCTACTATTCCATCTATTTTCTTTTCTATTCTAATATCATTTATTTTCTTAACTAAATTTGCTTTATTTACTTCATATGGAATTTCTGTAATAAGTATTTGATGAACTCCCTTTTCCTTTATGATTTCATATTTACATTTTACATTTATTTTTCCTTTACCAGTTCTATATGCTTCTTCTATATTTTTCTTTCCTTCAATTGTTCCACCTGTTGGAAAGTCTGGTCCCTTTACTATATTAAATATTTCTTCAAAAGAACAATTTGGTTTATCTATTCTGTAAACTGTTGCATCTATTACTTCACCTAAATTATGTGTTGGTATATTAGTTGCATATCCAGCACTTATTCCTGTTGAACCATTTACAAGTAAATTAGGAAACTTACAAGGAAGTACTGTTGGTTCTACTCTTGTATCATCATAGTTAGGAGCCATATTAACAGTTCCTTTTTCTATATCTTTAAGTAGTTCACCTGCTATTTTAGATAATCTTGCTTCTGTATAACGCATAGCAGCAGCTGAATCACC
>ENA-OPDO01000374-OPDO01000374.1-human-gut-metagenome-genome-assembly--contig:-NODE-374-length-9330-cov-3.867709_pt1 | contig 9330 bp, 9 predicted proteins | sample MGYA00241626_ERZ501515 | MGnify/ENA primary metagenome ERZ501515 (study PRJEB25962, sample SAMEA2042431) | human gut metagenome | biome: human gut; feature: human-associated habitat; material: faeces...
CTTGGAGGCTTACACCGTAGGTTCTCACGACTTCTACGCTGGCTACTGCGCTAAGAACAACGTGATGTACACTCTCGATACAGGTCACTATGAGCCAACAGAGAACGTATCTGATGCAGTTTCTGCACTCCTGCTCTTCGTTCCTGAGCTGATGCTCCACGTATCTCGCCCAATGCACTGGGATTCAGACCACGTAACCCTCTTCGATGACAACACACGCAACCTCTTCTCAGAGTTGGTTCGTGCCAACGCACTCGACCGTGCTCACATCGGTCTCGACTACTTCGACGGTTCTATCAACCGCATCGGTGCTTACATCATCGGTGTTCGTGCTGCCCAGAAGTCATTGTTGCAGGCATTCCTTGAGCCACTTGATACCCTCCGCAAGTACGAGGACGAGGGCAAGCTCTTCCAGCGCCTGGCTCTCCTCGAAGAAGAGAAGACATTGCCATTCGGTGCAGTATATGATTACTTCAACTTGAAGAACAACATCCCTGTTGGCGAAGAGTACATCGCAGACATCGAGAAGTACGAGGCTGAGGTACTCGTAAAGCGAGTTTAAGAACGATTTAACTGAAGAGTGAAGAACGAAGAACGAAGAATTCAATAGTCTTATGGCTAAAAAAACACATGAATTCTTCACTCTTCACTCTTCGTTCTTCACTCAAAATCGCTCTTCACTTAATTACTAAACAATATGGAAATATTAATAGGACTTTTAATCATAGCCATCGGCGCATTCTGCCAGTCCAGCTGTTACGTTCCAATCAACAAGATTAAGGATTGGAGTTGGGAATCCTACTGGGTAGTTCAGGGTGTGTTCGCATGGCTTATTTTGCCTTTCTTAGGCGCAATGCTCGCTGTTCCAAGCGGCCATTCCTTCTTTGAATTATTCGACGGTTATGGCTTCAACGTAGCAATGACCATGCTCTTCGGTGTACTCTGGGGCGTAGGCGGACTGACCTTCGGTCTTTCCATGCGCTATCTGGGAGTAGCATTGGGACAGAGCATCGCCTTGGGAACCTGTGCAGGTCTCGGCACCATCATGGGACCTGTATTGCTCAACATCTTCTTCCCGGAGATGGACGCCCTCTCATCGCTTACCTTCAGCGTAATTCTCGGCGTGGTAGTCACTCTTCTCGGTATCGCCATCATCGGTGTGGCAGGTAGTATGAAGGCGGCATCGCTCTCAGAAGAAGAGAAGAAGGCGGCAGTAAAGGACTTCAACTTCCCTAAGGGACTTGCCATCGCCTTGCTGGCTGGTTTCATGAGCGGCTGCTTCAATGTGGGTCTCGCCTTCGGTTCCGATATCCATTTCGGCAGTTTCACTCCTGATATGTACAAGACCTTGCCAGCCACCTTCCTGGTTACCCTAGGTGGTTTCATCACCAATGCCATCTACTGTTTCTATCAGAACACCAAGAATCATACTTGGAGCGATTACAAGAACCAGGAGGTTTGGAGCAATAACATTCTCTATTGTGCCTTGGCTGGTGCCTTGTGGTACAGCCAGTTCTTCGGACTGTCACTGGGCAAGGGGTTCCTCACCGAATCTCCTACCCTCATGACCCTATCGTTCTGCATTCTGATGGCGCTCAACGTAGTATTCTCGAATGTATGGGGCATCATCCTAAAGGAATGGAAAGGCTGCTCAAAGAAGACCATCGCCGTATTAATCGTCGGCATCATCGTCTTGATTATCTCAAGCTTCTTGCCACAACTTATATAACAAAAAAGGAACCCCGAGTATTTCACAATGCTCGGGGTCTTTTTACTAAACTTAATTATCTAAACCAAAAATTCTTATAGAAAACAATCTTTAAAACTTATTTCTTTATCTAAAGCCTATATTATCTTGGCAAATTAAATGCCTTGGTCATCTCAGCCATTTCCTCCTGGCTCATACCATCAGGCTCGAATCCCATGCACTTGGAATCGATGTAAATCTTGGCGCTCTTAGAGAGTACGTCAATCTGGTCGAAGGCATCCATCACGTCCAAGCCCTTGGCAAAGACACCATGCTTCTCCCACATCACTACATCATAATCCTCCAACTCCTTCAAGGTCTCCTCAGCAAGTTTCAAACTGCCTGGCAACTGATAAGGAACGATACCCAAACCGAGTGGACAGAAAGCCTTGGTCTCTGGAATCATGCTCCAGAGCAGGTTGCTCAACACGTCCTTGCCCATGAACTTCTTGTTGTGGCTCATGGCGATAAGCTCGATAGGGTGAGTATGAACAGTAGCCTTATAGTTGGAACCCTTCTCGATGAGACGGGCATGAACGCTCAAGTGACTAGGCAACTCAGATGTTGGCATTACAGGATTATTTGCGATGATAACATAGCTGGCGCAATCGTCGAGGATGCGGATGATAGAACCGTTCTCCATAGGCCAGCGAGCCAAGTCGCGCATACGCTTACCTGTACCCTTGCAGAAGAAGTAGCAGCCCTTCAATGCAGGCAATGCTGTACCAATCTGCTTTACTTCGCTGATAGCTGGCAAAGCCTTGATTTCGTCATCAACCAAGTCGGTAACGTTTACAGTGATGTTACCACCATTACGCTCAGCCCAACCATTCTGCCAGAGATAACCGGCAACTTCAGCAATCTTCTCGACCTCCTTTTTCAAGGCAGGACGACCTTCTAAAACACTATTCATATTATTCTTGTTATTAGCTTGTTTAAAATTTCTGCTGCAAAAATACTCATTTCGCTCCATACCCAACCTATTCTTTTGATATTTGAGCTATGACATTTGGCATAACATTTTCTGTTTTTCTGATTTCAGTAGACACTTTCAATTTTATAAAACGGAAATAGTAGAAACTCGAACAAAAGAACATGAAATCGTACAAAAATCCATAAGAAATATACATTCTTTTCGTAACTTTGCAACAAAATTAGAATAATAACGCAACAAAACAATCAAAACAAAATCGAATGAGAAAAAGACTATTTCTGCTTCTACTCGCTTTCATCTCGCTATGCCAGATGTATGCAGTAGAAAGGACAAAGCTCAATTTTAATGGGGGATGGTTGCTCAAGGTGGGCGACTTCCAGGGAGCAGAACTGGCAAACTACAAGGATGCCGGTTGGAAACAGATTACGCTGCCTCGTGCCTTTAACGAGAAAGAAGCGTTCAAGGTTTCTATCGAACACCTCAGCGACACCATCATGTGGTATCGCAAGCACTTCCATATCCAAGAAGTGGGCGACCGCAAGTATTTCATCGAGTTTGAGGGCGTGCGCTTCGATGCCGACATCTGGCTCAATGGCAAGAAAGTGGGATATACCGAGAATGGTGTGATGGCAAGCGGATTCGACCTGACACCTTATATTATAAAAGGTGAAAACGTCATAGCCGTACGTGTGGATAACTCCTGGAACTATCGTGAGCGCACTAGCGGTCAGCGTTTCCAGTGGAACGACAAGAACTTCAATGCCAACTATGGCGGTATTCCAAAGAATGTGTTCCTCCACATCACCGACAAACTTTACCAGACTCTTCCACTCTACAATAATCTCAAGACCACAGGTATCTATATCTATGGCAGCAACTATGATATTGCAGGAAAGAAGGTAACGGTGAATGCAGAATCGCAGGTAAGGAATGAGGATTCCAAGTCTCGCTCTTTCCGCTTCTTCGCCAAGATTCTGGACGCTGACGGCAAGGAAGTGGGCCATTTTGATGGCGAAAGATATACCTTGAAGCCAGGCGAAACCAAGACAGTGAAGGTGAGCGGACTCCTGAACAACGCCCACTTCTGGAGCTGGGGATATGGATATCTCTACACCGTGAAGACCCTCTTGAAGGCGGATGACGGAAGCAAGATTGATGATGTGGTGACCAAGACCGGTTTCCGCAAGACCCAGTTCGGTGAAGGCAAGTTCTATCTCAACGATCGTGCCATCATGATGCACGGCTATGCGCAGCGCACCTCCAACGAGTGGCCTGGCGTGGGCATGAGCATTCCTGCCTGGCTGAGCGACTACAGCAACAAGCTGATGGTGGAATCGGGCGGTAACCTGGTTCGCTGGATGCACGTATGCCCTTGGAAGCAGGACATCGAGAGCTGCGACCGAGTGGGCTTGATTCAGGCAATGCCAGCCGGTGATGCCGAAAGAGACGTGGAAGGCAGAAGATGGGAACAGCGCCTGGAACTGATGAAGGAAGCCATCATCTACAACCGCAACAACCCTAGCATTATCTTCTACGAAAGCGGTAATAAGGGTGTGAGCCGCAAACACATGTTGCAGATGAAAGCCATCCGCGACGAATTCGACCCTCACGGCGGCAGAGCCAGCGGCAGCCGAGAGATGCTCAACATCAACGAGGCTGAATATGGCGGCGAGATGCTTTACATCAACAAGAGTAAGAAGCACCCGATGTGGTCGATGGAGTATCATCGCGACGAGGGTTTGCGTAAATACTGGGATGAGCAGAGCTATCCTTACCATAAGGAAGGCGACGGACCATTGTATCGTGGCAAGCCTGCCTTCGAATACAATCACAACATGGATACCTTTGCAGCAAGCATGGTAGAGCGCTGGTTCGAATACTGGCAGGAGCGTCCGGGCACCGGCAAAAGAGTAAGCGATGGCGGTACCAAGATCATCTTCTCGGATACCAACACCCATCATCGTGGTGAGGCCAACTACCGTTCGAGCGGTGTGACCGACGCGATGCGCATCCCGAAGGATGCTTTCTTTGCTCATCAGGTAATGTGGAATGGCTGGGTATCTCCTGAAAAAGATGCCACCTATATCGTAGGCCACTGGAACTACAAGCCAGGAACCATCAAGCAGACAGAATATGTGGTAAGTACCGGCGACGAGGTAGAACTCTTCATCAACGGCAAGAGTCTGGGCATGGGCGAACGCAGCAACCAGTGGCTCTTCACCTGGAAGAATGTACCTTTCGAGGCTGGAAAGATTGAAGCTGTTGCTTATACATACGATAAGTCTGATAAGAAATCAAAAGATGCCAAGACCAAGAAAGAAACAAGCCGTTATGCCATCGAAACTGCGGGCAAGCCTCATCACATCAAGCTCACCAGCATCCAGAATCCGGAAGGTTTCAAGGCTGATGGTGCCGACATGGCGCTCATCCAGGTAGAGGTGGTAGATAAGCAGGGCAGACGCTGTCCACTCGACAACCGAACCATCCACTTCAACTATCAGGGCGAAATGGAATGGATTGGCGGATTGGCAACTCCTAACGAGGAAACCCAAAAGGCACTTGCAGCCAAGAATCAGAGCCTCGTGGTAGATAAGAACGAGACAGCAGAACAGAAGGCAGCCCGCAAAGCTGCAGATATTCTAGACTCTACAGATAGCGACAACACCTTTGATAATTATATAGGAAAGATTGATTTACCTGTAGAATGCGGCGTGAACAGAGTTCTGATCCGCAGTACCGTGAACCCAGGAAACATCACAATCTGTGCTGGTGCTGATGGCATCAAGGGCGTGGCAAGCATCGACTTGAAGACCGAGAAGGTCGATATCGAGCACTACCTGCCTCAGTTCAGCTTGAAGGGCGACCTTTCTCGTGGCGAAACGCCATCTACCCCATCCTATACCGATATCAAGGAGACCATTGATATCACCGGTGCCGTGGCTGGCGTAAACCAGGAAGATGCCCAGAAAACTTTCGATGACGATGAGACTACAGAATGGAAGAGCGATGGCAAGCCTGAGAATGCATGGATCACCTATCTGTTTACCAAGAAAAAGAAGGTAGACGAAATCACCGTGAAACTTACGGGCTGGAGAGACAAGATGTATCCGCTCGCCATCTTTGCCGGTAAGAAGAAGGTTTGGGAGGGTTACACCTACGCCTGCCTCGGCTATGTTCATATCAAGATAGACAAGCCAGTGAAGGCGAAGGATATCACCATCAGGATGATAGGCGATGCCAAGAGCAAGACCCAGCTCAGCGACACCAAGGAGCTGGCGGGCGGCAAGGCAAGCACCCTCGATTTCATAGGAATCAAGAAGGGCAAACCGGTATTGAGAATCGTAGAGATTGATTTTCTAGGGTGTCCAGTTCTATGTTCCAATATTAACTCACTTGTTTGAGAGTTTTGGTTCGTTCTGTCACCCAGTTTTTGGACAAGTGCTCGGTAGTCCAAGCATCAATGTCCTTAAGTTTAACATTCACTAAGCGCTCTTTGAAATTAAATGTTTTAGTAACGGATTCGTTCACGACTTTTGGATATAATGGTATCATTAGAGCAAAAGGAGTTATGCCATACAGCTTGTTCGGTGACTTCTTGCTTTTGTATATACCAAAAGTAGATTCAATGATGTCTGAAGAGATGCAGATATTCATATCCTCAGTAAGTTGCGCTTCTTCCTTTCGGAAGTACTCCAGCATCTTCAAGCCAAGGTGAGCTTGACGAGGATAAGCATTTCCTATAACATGAGCAACTATGTATGACTGGCACTCCTTACTCGTCTTGCAGGAAAAGCCTTTGTTTTTACAGATATGCTCTATATGCCTGATGGCATCCAACGCATCCATGAGTTCTTGCAACAAAGATTCATAATCGTTGATGAAAGCATACGCTTCCTGCATTTCTTTTGGGAGTTTGTTGTAACAAGCAAGCATAGAGTTGCCCCAGATTACCCATTCAGACATATTCATGAATCTAGCAATAGTCCTCATGTTCGGTGGTAGCAAATATGCTTTATTTGTCAGATGGTATTGCAGTCTTTTCTTTCCTAAAAGTGTTGTAAGTTCAACAAAATCAGGCTGTTTTTCATACACCTTTTTGAGAATAACACCCATAGAATGACTGATGTCCGCATAATGCACATATCCAGAGTCCAAGATACCCCTTACAAGGTTATGAGCATTGTCACTAATCACATATTGAGGTTCTGAACCTGCAGATATAGTGACTTCGTTTATCTTGTTTTCGATATCTTCACCCTTGAAGTTTGCTCCTACCGTCATGTTTAAAACTGTCACATCTTCATGTTTGACAGGTCGATCTTGATGCTCTGATGGAATGGCTAGAGCCAAAAGTAGTTTCTGACCGTTTATAGCGATGCTCTCATCCATAATCATGGCAAACTTTTTGCCTTTGCATGGCTGGTCATCTTGATAAACAGACAGTCCCAACTTCTTTATCCAGTTTTCCACCGTATTGTAGCATGGACTTTTTCCGAAGTTCTCACCAAGTACTTCGGAGAATACCTCCAAGATCTTCACTACAGTTCGAAGGCCACAGCCAGTACGCATATAGATAAGAACACAAAGTTGAATTACTACAAGAGGGAATCTATGTCCGGGAACAGGTGCGAGAGTAATGCTCTTTGTTCGTTGGTCATAGTTATTTTCTGAACGTCTTTTTTTTTGAGTTCTTTCCGAAGACCTTTGATAGTGTTTGTATTCTTCACTTCTTTGCCTTCAAGTTGCTTAACTCTTTTACGAAGACGCTTTAACTCTTCCTCAGGGGTCTCTTTATGCTGTTTTGAATCTAACTTTTTCATTGATTATAAGTATTTGTAATGATGTACAAAGATACTAAAAATCAACGATATACACAAATTTTCAAAGAACTATTTCGTTACATGAAACGTTAAATATCAGAGCGTAATATTAACAATTAACAGGGATGTTTCCAGCTTGTTTTTAAGAACAGAGAACTGGACACCCTATTATTTTTTTCATTTCCATCAAGACTTATTAATATATGAAAATGATGCTCTACTAAATATGACATATACTTATCCAACAATATACCATTAGTTGTTATTACATAAGTGATATGAACATCAGGCATCAACTGATCTGCCAATGTTACGCATTGCTGTATTTTACTGAAAGCCAATAAGGGTTCACCACCATAAAATGAAATTTGAAAATCAGCACGATTTCCATTTTTAATTTTTAATTTCAATAAGACTTCTAAATATTCACGAACATCCATATCAGCTTTCCACTCTGCTGCAGTAGTGTTTTGGACATATAAACTTCCATAACAGCAATATCTACAAGCAAGATTGCATTCCTTGGTAACTGCCAATATGATATTAGGAACTCTAGCCAAAGAATCTAATACCATATTTTCATCAACTTTAGGATATTGGCTTAGCTCGCAATGATAAAAAGAATTTGCCTTTAAAAGCATTTGTATAAAATTACTAATACTTCCTTCTGGGTTATTATTCTTATACTTTTCCAACAATTCACTAAATGTATATTTTCGAAATGCAAAATATACATTTTTATCACAAGGATAAAGACTTCCATCCATGCAATCATATACATAATATAATCTATTATATTGAACCGGAATATATTTATGCAACATCTCTATTTTTTTTTTTATCAGAAACAGAGATGAAAACTAAAGTACTAGTTTTCATCTCTACAAATATCTTAACGGATAGAATCAATTGGAGCAGAAGTTGTATCATTCGGATTTTGCAATTTTGTTATCAAATCCTTATTAACACTTCTAAAATTTGCCATAAGTTTATTAGCCATAACTTTTTCGTTAGCACCACAACCATTAGCACGACAAGTACCACCACTATCACTAGTACCACCCCTAACTAGTTCCATTTCCTTAGTAGTAATTTCCTTCCCTACTAAGTTTAGGTAATTAAAAATCTTCATATTCTATAAATTTAAAAATAAGATTAATAGTTTATATCATGTTAACTATCTTGGAAGACTATCGTGCTTCTTAGAAGGTACGCTTTGGCCAGTTGTGTCTGGATATATTTAGTCGACAAAAATATTATCAATTATAAGAATCTACACTATATGTCAAACATGCCCCAATAAATCATATCTCCTAGTTCTACAATTACATTATAAGAACCATTCTCGAATGCGGCCAGATCTAAAGTGCACAATCCATTACCTTCTATAGCACCAGAAGAACTAGCCATCAGGCTTCCATTGGCTCCATAGACATAGACTTTTACAATGCCCATATAACAACCAACATTAACTGTAAGCTGATTTTGCTCTAAACTTGCTGTTACGCTAGGTTCTGTTGTTCGTGTTCCTAAATGCTTTTTTACCTTATACACAGGAATGTCTTTCGCTTTAGAAGAACACTCTGCTTTTACTTGACTAGAAGCAAAAAGCAGAAACAGCAGAAACGAAATATACATTTTTACCTTCTTCATAATCTTACCTTTTAGATGTTATTGAATCTCGGCTGCAAAATTACATAGTTTTTTGACTTCATCCAAACAAAACAGGTCTATTTCTATGCCATTACACAAATTACATATAATACTAAGAAACAAGTACTTATAATTGCCCCCCCCAGCCCGTCCGAGAACGGCTGTTTGGGGTGTAT
>ENA-OPDO01000382-OPDO01000382.1-human-gut-metagenome-genome-assembly--contig:-NODE-382-length-9208-cov-1.411887_pt1 | contig 9208 bp, 10 predicted proteins | sample MGYA00241626_ERZ501515 | MGnify/ENA primary metagenome ERZ501515 (study PRJEB25962, sample SAMEA2042431) | human gut metagenome | biome: human gut; feature: human-associated habitat; material: faeces...
GCATCCGATGAATGTGGCCCTGATCGTTTCTGATGAAATAGGTCTGCAGGCAGAGTGCGCCGCTGCGGTTTTCCTGCACGAGACATTGAGGAAACATCCTGACTACGACATCAAGTCTGCGAGATTTCCTTCAGAAGTGTACAAGATGGTGGAGGGGCTCGACAAAATCGCTACCATCAAGCCGAAGGACACCCGTCTCGAGGCGGAGAACTACAAGAAACTGATTGTCCAGTATTCTACAGACCCGAGGGTGACGGTACTGAAAATCGCTGACCGTCTGGAAGTCATGCGGCATCTGGAAATGTTCCCGAAACTTTCCCGCGAAAGGAAGATTCTGGAGACATTGATGCTGTACATTCCGCTCGCCCACCAGCTTGGACTCTACAATATCAAGAGTGAACTTGAGGACATCTACTTCAGGTTTGCCGACCCTGTGGATTACCGCCTCATCACCAACAAACTGAAAGCCACTGAGAAAGACAGGGTAAAACTTTCTGAGGAATTTATCCGTCCTCTCGAGAAGAAACTGTCCGATGCAGGTATCAGATACAAACTGAAAATCAGGACCAAGACCGCCTACTCCATCTACAAGAAGATGCAGAAGCAGAAGGTCCCCTTCGAGGGTGTCTATGACGTTTTCGCCATTAGGTTCATCATCGACTGCGACACCGACCACAAGAGCGAAGTGGACCTTTGCTGGAAGGTATATTCTTATGTGACAGAGGAATACGAGCCTGACACGCACAGACTTAGAGACTGGTTGTCAAACCCCAAGCCAAACGGATACGAATCGCTCCATATCACTGTCAAGAACAAGGACAATGCTTTCATAGAGGTACAGATCCGTACCAAGAGGATGGATGACATCGCGGAAAACGGCCACGCGGCACATTGGTCATACAAGGGCATCAAGCACGAGGTGACCATGGACAAGTGGCTGACGTCTGTCAGATACAACTTGGAACATCCTCAGGAGACCGCTCTTGAGGACCTGCCGCAGCCGCCGTCAAAGGAAATTTTCGTATTCACGCCGTCAGGAGAATTGAGAATCCTCCCTGCAGGCTCGTCAATGCTTGATTTTGCTTTCAATATACATTCAAATCTCGGATTGAAGTGCATCGGAGGCAAGGTCAATGGGAAGGCTGTCTCCATCAAGGAGAAACTCAAGACCGGAGACGTGGTGGAGATCATGAGCGGAAAGAACCAGAAGCCTTCTTCCGACTGGGTGAACTATGTGGTTTCCGCCAAGGCAAGAAACAAGATCCGCCAGGCTCTGAGCGAAGCGGAGTACAAGATTGCCGCACAGGGGAAGGAACTGCTGAGCAGACGTCTGAAGAACTGGAAGCTGGAGTTCCCTGACGACATGATGGCGGAGTTCATGAAGAAGCAGAAATACCCTACGGTAAATGCCTTCTTCGCCGCTATCGGTGACGGGGAACAGGACATAGACCAGATCAAGACTTTCATCAACGAGCATGACGCCATGCAGGCGCGTGCCATCGAGGCCGCGAGGGCAGCAGACCAGGCGGCAGCTGAAAAGTCGCGTGACAGGTGGATTTCAGGCAAGTCGTCTGATGACATACTTGTGCTCAACGCGAAGGACCTCAAGGGACTGGACTACAAGATGTCCAAATGCTGCAACCCTGTTTTCGGCGATGACGTGTTCGGATTCGTGACAAGAACAGACGGCATCAAGATCCACAGAATGTCGTGCCCGAACGCGGCAAGACTTCTGGAAATGTATCCGTACCGTATCCAGCGGGTGCGCTGGGCCGATACGCCTACGAGCGGCACATTCCAGGCCTCGCTCCGTGTCATCACTTCCATCGAGCCTTTCATCATCAATCAGATAATGGATGTCGTGAACACATTCCGCACGACCATGCGACAGTTCAATGTCAATGAAAACCAGCGTAACGGCACCTACGACATCTCCATGAAGCTGTCAGTCCCGTCCAATATGGAACTCGACAAGGTCATCTCCCAGATCAAGACTCTGAAGAACATCGTAAAGGTCGTACGTCAGTAGCCTGCAATTTCTTGCGGATTAAATTATCGTGATTTTTCTTTGCTTTATCAAGAAAAGGTTTTACTTTTGCGCTGTTATTAACAGAGTTGTTAAACAATATGGTTAATTACCTTAACGATTAAAAATCAACAACATCCATCTTATGCAGAAGAAAGAAAACAAGGAAAATGAGATATTGGAAGCAGCGGAAAAGCTGTTTGCGGAGAAAGGTTTCAAGGGGGCGAAGACAACTTTGATCGCTGCAGAGGCCGGTGTCACGCACGCCATGCTGCATTATTATTTCAGGACCAAGGACCAGATTTTCCTGAAGGTGCTGGACACTTATACTGAAGTAAACTACATATATGATATAATATAGTGATATACAATCAATAATACAACATTGTGATTTAAGAAAGTAACAAATAAGCAACAATTTTAACCCGAAATAAAGTGTTTGTTACTTGTCGTTTTCAGTTGTTCCTACAAGCCGATTTTCTTCTTTTCAGATGCTTGGTTGTTACTTTCATTTTCTCAACTTCCGCATTTTTTGTTACCTAAAATCATTGGGCTGGCCAAAAAGAAAAATATTATAAGACGCAATCGATGCCTGCAAAACGTGAAGTGTCACTTGCAGGTACAATCATTCGGTAGTACATATAAATAGTTTATTTATCCTTTGTATATATAGACAAAGAGAGTGGATGGATTGAATTGGGATAGTTCAATCCTTTTTTCTTTCGCCAGCAATATTTTTCATCTTCTATTTTGCAGTGGTTTCGTTTCCCCATTTGCATCCAGTGAGTGACAAGCAGAAATACACATAAATAGTTTATTCATCCTTTGTATATATAAACAAAGAGAGTGGACGGAGTGTCTTGGAATATTTCAATTTCTTTTTCTTTTCGTAGGCAAGTTCCCTCTTGTAGTTGCTTCTTGCAGGAATCACTCTTCCCGTTCTATTATCTCTATCGTGTCATCCCATATATAGACAAGTTCCTTCTTTGTCTCACATCATCTTTCGTGTTGGTTGAATAAGAATTGTGTCGCGAAGGTATATGTCCCGTCTTTCATCCTCACAAGGTCAAGCCTTTGGTTCCAGCCAAAATCTCCACACTCGGTTTTCAACTGAGGTTGTATTTTGACTTGAAACCTTGCCGGATGATCCGGGACACCTTGTTATGCGACATAATTTTAATCAACCCCGAAAGTAGCTGATGGCGAACAGAGGGAAAAGTAAAAATTCAAATCAAAAGCGATTATGGCAAATTATGCGACTAACATCTTCTACGCAAGTACGGAGAACGAGAAAGACCTTGATAAGGTGGAGAAATTTTTGGAAGACACATTTTGCGACTGCTACCTTGATAGGTCGGAAGACAGTATTGAGGGAGAGTTCTCTTCAAAATGGGACTATCCCGAAAAGGAGATTAACGAGATGATTTCTCTTTTGGAGAGTAAAGACAAAATCTATATCCGAGTGCTGACACACGAACTTTGCAACGAGTATGTAAACTTCCAAGTCTTCTCAAATGGAGAATGGTCATATAGATAACCCTTAAAATCACGGACTATGTATTACGATGACGAACAGGAAACAGGCATTATCGGGTGCTTATGTACATTGCTGACCCCTTACAAGGGGCATACAGAGGGCGAGGTCGTAGGCGACTTCGGCAACGAGGTAGTGGTAAGGCTTACCAACGGCAAGGATGTGGTGGAATACCGGGATGAAGTGCTAATCTATGACTAATGAAAGGCAGCCTTATGATGACACCAATAGCAACAAGGTTCGTGGATTGGGATATTCCCGAACTTTCAACCCTGCAAGATAGCAAGGTCTATAAATTGAGAGCGCAACTCAATGAGGGTATGACAATGAGCCGACAACAGAAAAATTGGCTGACAACCAGCGTGAACAGCAACACCTATTTCAAAAGGTCTGTTCCGCTAATGGGTTATCGCTTCGACTTCTCTGATGTGCTGAAACGCTACATTGTAAAGCAGTACGGACATATAGCCGAATACTTTGCGGTGGACAAGACCGCTTTGAGAGCGTTGCTTTGCGGTAGGATTGACGAAATTATAGAGATAACGGATTAAAAAGAAAGACTATGTTGTACGATTACAGACAAGAGAACAAAACGCCAATGCTTCTGACTTTGGCTAATGGCAAGACCATTGAGGGCGAGTTCATTGACTTGCGAATTGCGACAGATACCTTACCCAAAGGCAAACTTTGGTATCACATCCGACACTCTGATGATGATTGGTGTGAACCAGCATCACTGAAAAACGGCTGCGTGGTAGTTAATTTCTGTGGCACATTCATTTGTGAACCTATTGCTGATTTTCCTTGCGGCGAGGAACTGGAGATAACAGAATGGTCTTACCTGAACTGACCGACATCTGGCATAATGGCAATGTGGGGCGATGCTCCACGTTGTCATTTAGTCTATGCGTCTAAATGACAAATTTCTGTTATAATGCGGACTTGCTTGCAAGCCGTTCTTCCTTTTATATGCCAGTCTTCATCAGGAATGCAACCAGGATTCCTTTTGTATGTGTTAAAATTGTACTTCGCCAATGGCGACCGAGGCTGCTTTGTTTGGCGATGCAGGACTTCTGCCTTTATTTTCTTTGCCTTGATTCCTCTGATCCTTGTCAAAAGTTCCGGTAGAATGCGACTATTCTGATGCTTGTCTCCGCTTTCGTCATGTCGGTCTGTTCTTCGGAGTACCCTCTACTGCAATATGCTTTTGGTTGGGCGGTGTCGTGACAATGGTGTTGTTACGGCATCCATGTTGAGCAGACTCTCTTATCCTCACCTGATTGTACTTCTCTTTTGGACTTGCTGCCGAAGCGTACCTGATACCTTGTGTCTGCGGACGGATGATGTCCTTTGCCGACGAACCTCGCTCACTTGTCTATATCTCCATCTGTTCGTTACTGCTTTTGGTCGTGTTATTCCTCATTTTTCCGTTGCAAAGTTAGTATGCAGCCGGGTACGGCCGGAAGCCTTGGTCAATGGCGTAGCTTCACAAATCTTCCTTTATCGAGCCGGAGGTTTTGACGGCTTACGCTGACAAAAATAAAGAGTATTTGATTGCTAACCTTGTCGCAACCCTATAACTGCACTCACTTATGTTGGCAGCGTAAAAATAATTTAATTAACAACTTAAAGCATTGTAATATGAAACAGATTGAGAACAATTTCGCAGTATCAGGATTCGTAGGTAAGGACGCTGAAATCCGTCAGTTCGCAAACGCAAGCGTGGCACGCTTCTCATTGGCAGTAAGCCGTCAGGAGAAGAACGGTGAGGAAACAAAACGAGTGTCCGCTTTCATCAACGTGGAAGCCTGGCGCAACAACGCCAACACTGAATCGCTCGCCCAGATTACCAAAGGCACCCTGCTTACCGTAGAGGGCTACTTCAAACCCGAAGAATGGACTGACAAAGACGGCGTAAGACACAACCGCATCGTCATGGTCGCCAACAAGTTCTACCTGACACCTGACAAGGAGGAAGCTCCTGCAGAGCCGGAAAAGAAAACGAAAAAAGGCAAGAAGTAATTCCTGCCTCGCCCCAATAAGCAAAGCGGCTTCGGTCGCTTTTGTTTTTGCTCGTATAGTACCCGTTATAGTTACCTAACTGCCGATTATAGGTTTTCACCCATCCCGTAAACGGCTTCTTCTACCTTTCTTCGAGAGACTTGCTCGGTTGCGCAATGTTGCACGTTGCTCCGCTTTCGCAAGACACTCGATTGAAATCGCCCGATACAAAAAGAATTGCCAACCGCTCGAAGACTTCGTTTTCTCCCGGTAGGCAACACATTTTGTTTCTTATCGGGCTTACAGAAGAAACTCGTTTACCGCCCACCCTTTGATTGGGTATGAAATTTCAATATGAGGGAGAATTAAATCTTCAACCAACTCCTCTTGCGGTACTGACACGATGATTGGTATCGCCTGTTTGCCGATATTCGACACTTCTACCTATCCCGTTGATAGTCACTTTTGCTCCAGCCGCCAAAAACCGCTTTTAGAATTTTGACGAATACCCACAATCCCAGTAATGTAATAATTATGTCTCCCATATCAGTGAAATTTTCTGTTTAACCGTATGTAATCTGAGTTTTTCAAACTCATATACCCAAAAGTCGTAAATATTTGAAAATAAATCATAAAACTCTTGCGCACGTCAATCTTTATAGGTATATTTATACCCGTAAAGAAACAGCATATGACACTCGGCAGACCAGTCAATAAAGACACTCAGTACAAGTTGATAGTTCACACTTTGGGCAAACACAGATACGCTTCAACCAAAGTCTTCACGGTTGGAAAGAACGGGAAGAAGCAGTATACTTACAAGCATTGGGGAACGCTTGAGGATGGTAATCGCTTCCATCCCGGAACGAACTACTTCTATGCTTCTGTGGCTGAGCGCAACAAACTCATCTTTCCATCCGACTGGGACATGAGTGAGATATCCGAACTGTCTAGCGCTCGCAGGAGAGGCCGCGTGTCTTATCAGGATGACGATGTCGACCGCCAATATGGTGCAACGTGGCTTCTTGACAAGGTCGCGGAAGCAACCGGTGTCAAGGATGATCTGCTCAAAGTTCTTGGTGGCAACAATGAAATGGTCAACGACGTGCTTACGATGGCTGCGCTCCGGTCTATGTCTCCAAGGCCAAGCCGGTCACCAGGAGACGAGGCCGTCCCGCCAACCCGAAAGAGGTAAATCAGGAATCATAGGTATACGAAATTGAAAAACTCAGATATGTAAAGATACGAAAAAATCACGAGAATATCGAATATAGAGTGTTAAATATCAATGCAATATGAGATTATTTTCTTATTATTCCTCTTTTGGTTTCCTCTTGCCCAACGGGCCCCTAAAATTGCCACGATTGAGCTGCACTCCGTATTTGTTGAGTATGCGGAACACAGAACTACGGCTACTAAATCCGCTCACTTTCCAAATGTCATCCATGGAATGGCCGTTGTTATACATCGCAACGATAGTTTTCTCACGTTCCGCCTTGCTCATTTTTTTCTCTTCAACTGGCTGAGCGATGTACTGCTTCAAATAGATGATATGCCCCGATGCCTTGCGCAGAGCTGCGCATTCTTCCGGAAGCGAGCCGAACATTTCCAACACATCTGAAGCTTTGGTCTCTGGGAACAGATCACCACGGCTGTCAATCCTGTCGTGAATGGAGATAATCCGCACAACTTTCACACGGCAGAACTCAATAAATGCAGACAGTTCGCGAGAGCCACGAAGGGCATTACTGAATTTGGAGAGGATAACTTCATCTCCACGCTCCAAATTCGCCATGAGCTCTTTCCACAGTGGGCGCGACTTCTCGTGTTCACTGTTCTCCTCAATCACTTGTACACAACCGTACTGCTTCATCCATTCCACATCAGTGTCGAAGCCGTCACAAGCGGCTGTTTTGAATATGTAACCTACTTTTGCCATATCGTTGTTCAATGCTAAATGATACCAAGTGCAAAGGTATAAAGTTTAATCCGAATAAAATCATACTTTAGAGATTATTTTTCGATTATCATACTTGTTTTTTGCATTTGGTTGGCTGTTGTTTGCATTAAAAATCATACTCACAAGTATGAAAAAGAAAATAGATTAAAGTTTTATTTTGGAGTATGATTATACGGACTTTTATACTTAATTTTGCTCTCATAATTCAATAAATAGATTATGTATAAAGGCTTTTTCAAGATTGAACCAATGCTAAGATTAGCGTGTTTCAAATACAAATCATACTTAAAGCAATGCAGTCCTTCTGCCAGATTCCTTGCCGTCTCTTTTGCCATTATTACATTGGCATCATGCGGAGATAAGACTGAAAATAGTATGTTTCATACTATCGAAAGTGCTGCCAATACCTATAGGTCATACTTGTCCGAAATACGAAAGGAAAACAACCTTTCAACAGGCCGCTTGATTGATGAAATCAACGGCTGGCAGACACTTCGGGATTCGGTGTTCACCTATATCACCAATGATACAACCAAACATCTACATAACAATTATGAGAATGTTGTCCAGGCTCTGCACGATTCTTTGCGCATTGAATTTACCCGATTGGCACTGGAGAAGCCGAGAACTCTTACCGATGTATTGATCATCAAAGAACTGACTTCGCAATACAGACAAGATTCGGAATTGATGCAGGCGGTAGCAGAAGCAGAACCTTTCTTCAAGTCGCTGGATTCCGCTCCCATATATAGAGTCAGTGCCAAAACCATCATTGCAAAATACCACTCCTTTCTTGCTAACACTTCGGACACAGGAATAGACAGCAAGGATGATATGCTTGCCTTTATAAAGGAAGAAGACAAGCTGTTCCGCTCGTTCCTTGCCCACCTCCCCGAACTTTCAGATGCCGACCTCTCTGCCATTACACGTGATACGGAGAAATGTTGTCTATCAATATTCCGTTCTGCCGAAAACGGCAAACTCTCTTACCGGGACGCCTTGATATATACAGTCAAGCGTACCAACCGAAGAGTCATACTCAATGCACTGACTTGCCGTGACAACATCAATCATAACAAAGTTAAGACCGAAGCACAGGCAAGGGCTTATGTTTGGATGCTGTTGCAGCCGTATATCGCCTTGGACGGTTTCAGTTTGGCTGTTTTGTCCGATGTAGAGAGGACGAATCTGCATGAGGTCGCAGAACAGACACCTTCAATGATAGCAAAACTCAACAAGGCTATCGGACTTGATAATGACCAATGGCAGGTGTTGCCGGAACTGCTTGTCAAGATAATGATAACTTCCATTTGATAAATCAGAAACTAATAAATACGACAGTTATGCTACAACTATTTTACGATGACTTTCTATCCTTTGTGCCGCTCCAGCTTCCGCAGTTGTTGGACGTGACCACAATGGAACAGCCTCGGTTCTATGACGATTATGTTCTCCTCTCGTTTCCGCTCTCCGAGCCATACGATCTGGAAGAAGTAATGGACATCTTCGAGGACGACATGGAACTGATTGTTCTTTATCACCATATCCCGTCAAGTGCAACGACATTCGGGTGCAGCACCTGTGCTTATTCCAACCCCGCTTTCGGACAGATGTTCAAGATGAATGCACGGGTGGCAGATACCGGCAAGGTTGACCGCATTGATGTGACCATCTACGAATCGCTGGA